>OGCU01000012.1_pt1 | contig 244347 bp, 243 predicted proteins | sample 1570251 | NCBI WGS metagenome assembly OGCU01 (sample SAMEA2582182, study PRJEB24529) | metagenome | biome: Human gut stool | place: China | collected 2011
TATATAATCGTCAAGAATTTGCGAAAGCTTTTGAGCTTAAGACTAAAGATAAAGCAATCGATAATCTTGGAATTATGGTTATTGATATTGATGACTTTAAAGGAATAAATGATAATTTAGGACATTTATATGGGGATGCTGTATTAAGTGAAATTGCAAATGACCTAATAAATCTATTTAGAGCAACCGATATAGTAGGCAGAATTGGTGGAGATGAGTTTGTAATTGTTTGGGAAGGAAAACTGAATAAGGAATTAGCCACAGATATGGCAGAAAAAATCCTTAATCTTTTAAGTGGTAAAAAACGGAAATTTAATAAATTATCTGCAAGTATTGGAATTGTTACTGGTAATACTGGTGAAGAAACAATAGATAATTTTTTAACTAAAGGGGATTTAGCACTATATAAAGCCAAAGATCAAGGAAAAAATCAATATGTTTTTTATAATCGTGATTTAGATAAAAAAAGATGTTTAAATGAGGAGATAGAACAAGATTTAAGAAACGCTTTAGATAAAGATGAACTTGAACTTCACTATCAACCTCAATACACATGCAGTAAAGAACTTGTGGGATTAGAAGCACTCCTTAGATGGAATAATGATAAATATAGAAAAGTACCTATAGTAGACATAATAAATATTATGGAAAAATCTACTTTAATAGATGAAATTGGAAAGTTTATAATAAAAAGTGCTTTCTCTTTTGCTAAAAAAATAAATGAAAATAGAGAAAAAAAAGTAATAGTTTCTGTTAATATCTCAGCAGTTCAAATAATGAAGCATAACTTTGTTAGGACTATTAAAAAAATTATAACTGAAACAGAAGTTAATCCTAGTCATGTTGGAATAGAGATTACAGAAACTGTATTATTACAAAATATAGGAGAAAATATTCTAAAAATAAAAGAACTTAAAGATATTGGAATTAAAATCTCTTTAGATGATTTTGGAACTGGATACTCTTCATTTAGTTATCTTGTAAAGATACCTCTTTCTAATATTAAAATTGATAAAAGTTTTATTTGGGGTATGAAAGATAGCGAAGAATACAGAACTTTAGTTAAGCTTTGTATAGATACTGCCCACGCTTTAAATTTAAAGGTTGTTGCAGAAGGAGTTGAAACAGTGGAGGATTTAGGTTTATTAAAATATATGAAGGCAGACTTTATTCAGGGATACCTTTTTTCTAAGCCACTACCAAAGCATATAATTGAAGCAACTGTATTACAATAAAAAATTAATTTTGAAGAGTAAAAGTATAAAACTTTTACTCTTTTTTTTTCGTCAAAAAATTTAGGGATTTTAACAAAAACGCCGTATAATAAATTATAATGTTAAATAAAATTTAGGAGGAAAGTATGGAAAGAATTAATACTTTAAAAAATGAGATTTCTAAAAAGGTAATTGGACAAAAGGACATGGTGGAGAAAATTCTTATTGGAATCTTAACAGGAAACCATATTCTATTAGAAGGTCTTCCTGGATTAGCAAAATCACTAACAGTAAATACAATAGCGGAGACTTTGGGATTAAGTTTTTCAAGAATTCAGTTTACTCCGGATTTATTACCAAGTGATATTGTAGGAACAGAGATGTATAATGAAAAAACTGGAGATTTTAGTGTAAAAAAAGGACCTATATTTGCTAATATAGTTTTAGCTGATGAAATAAATAGAGCTCCTGCAAAAGTTCAATCTGCTCTTTTAGAAGCTATGCAAGAAAAACAAATTACAATAGCTAATGAAACTTTTAAACTAGATAAACCCTTTATAGTATTAGCTACTCAAAACCCAATAGAGCAAGATGGAACTTATCCATTACCTGAAGCTCAACAAGATAGATTTCTTATGAAAGTAAAAATAGAGTATCCTACTAAGGAAGAGGAAAAAAATATTTTAAAACTTTTAACATCTACAACTGATTTTGATTCTATTGAGATAGAGGAAGTTTTAAACAAAGATAAGATAGAAGAATTAAAGAAACTTATAAAAGAGATACACATTGATGAAAAACTTATGGATTATATCTTGGATATCATATTTAAAACTAGAGAAAGTAATCAATATATAAGTTGTGGAGCTTCTCCAAGAGCTTCTATTGCCCTTGTTGTTTCTGCTAAAGCCAATGCTTTTTTAGAGGGAAGAGATTTTGTCATACCTCAAGATATTAAAAAAGTTATCTTTGATGTATTATGTCATAGAATTATCTTAACTTATGAAGCAGAAGCAGAGGGAAAAGATGTAGAAGATATAATTACTGATATAATGGAAGGGGTAGAACTTCCATAGGAGGTAACAATGAACAAAGAAGAGATACTTAAAAAGATAAAAAAAATAGAGATAGCCTCTTCTCTCCTTGCTAATGAAATTTTTTCTGGAAATTATCGTTCTTATTTTAAGGGAAATGGAATGGAGTTTTCTGATATAAGAAGATATGCTCCTGGAGATGATGTAAAAAAAATAGATTGGAAAGTAAGTGCTAGACAGAGAAAAACATATGTAAAGGAGTTTACAGAGGAAAGAGAGATGAGCATATATCTTTTAATTGATATTTCTTCATCTAATAACTTTCCTGCTAAGCAAGATTTAATCTCTCAATTAGTTGGAAGTTTAGCTTTTAGTGCTATAAAAAACAATGATAAAGTAGGAGCTATATTTTTTAGTGATGATATAGAAAAGGTAATACCTCTGAAAAAGGGAAAAAAACAGGGACTTATTATCCTTGATAATTTTCTATCTATCACACCTAAAGGAAAAGGAACTGATATCTCAAAAGTGCTTTACTCATTTAATAAAATCTCTAAGCAAAGAGCTATTATATTTTTAATAAGTGACTTTATAGGTGAAAATTATGAGAAAGCTATGAAATTAGTAAGTCAAAAACATGATTTGATACCATTGAGAATAGCTGATAGAAAATTTGAAACTCTACCTAAAGGTGCTATTTTTACAATGAGTGATGCTGAAACAGGTGAGGAGATAGTTATAGAGAATTTTGATAGAGATTATCATATTGAAGAGGAGTTACCTAAAAATATTTTAACTCTCTACACTGATGAGAACTATATAATAAAGTTGGCTAATTACTTTAAAAGAAGGAGGAGAGTATGAAAAAAATAATGATATTTCTTTTAATCTCATCACTCCTTTTAGCTAAGGATATAAATGTTGGAGATTTAGTAAAGGTAAAGATAACAGGAATTGAAAAAGAAAAAATAGTTGAGGGATTTAAAAAATCTAATTTAGAATTAGAAAATATAGAGAAATCTGAAAATGGATATATTCTCTCTATAAGAGGGTATAAAGTAGGAGAGAATAGCTTAGTATTAGGAGATAAAAAGTTGACTCTCAATATTAAATCTGTATTAGAGGAAAATGATAAGGAAATCTATCCACATTTAAGTGATAACAGTGATACTACTCTTTATAAAGAAAAATTTCCCTATACCTTTATAGTAGGAATCATTTTAGGAGTTGTATCTCTACTCTATCTAGTTAAAGGAGTAAAATTTAAAAAGAAAGAGAAATATATCTCTCCAGAAGAGAGATTTCAAAAGAGAGTTGCTAGTATCAACAATGAAACTTGGGACTTTGATTTAAGTATGGCAATTAGAGAGTATATTGACAGTAGATATCAAACTCACTTTATAAATGGTAATTATGAAGTTGTAGGTATGATAGATAGTGAAGATATAAAATTTATAAACAATCTTGATAGATATAAATTTTCTAAGGATAGTAGAGATTTAAAAGAGGAAACTTTAAAAAGAGTTAGAGAAATTTTTGAAAAAGTAAGGGGGGATAAAAATGTTTAAATTTGCCTCTCCATATTTTTTACTTCTTATTCCCATTATTATATATCTATTTTTTAGAAAACAAAAGATAAAGGGAATAAAAATTCCAGGTATAAAACCTCTTAAAGAGTTTAGATTGAAGAGTAAAAAATATCTAATTGGAAAAATACTTATTCTATTTTCTTTAATACTTATGTGTATTGCTTTGGCTCGTCCACAAATCATATCTGAAAATAAAATTATAAAAAAAGAGGGAATAGATATAGTAGTAGCTTTAGATTTATCTCAATCTATGTTGCAAAGAGATTTTAAACCCAACAGATTGGAAACAGCTAAAAAACTTTTAGAGGAGTTTATAGATAAAAGAGTCAATGATAGAATATCACTTGTTGTATTTGGTGGAGATGCCTATACAAAAGTTCCTCTCACATTTGACCACAATGTAGTAAAAGATATTACTTCTAAACTGACAACAGATGATATCACTAGTAACAATAGAACAGCTATTGGTATGGGGCTTGGAGTTTCTTTAAATAGATTAAAGGACTCTGAAGCAAAATCTAAAGTTATAATACTTATGACAGATGGAGAGAATAACTCTGGAGAGATGAGCCCTATGGGAGCTAGTGAGATTGCAAAAGAGTTAGGAATAAAAATCTATACTATCGGTATTGGAGCTAGAGAGATACAGATACGTGTACCCTTTGGACATACCACTGTTAAAAACACTGAGCTTGATGAAAATCTTTTGAAAAATATTGCCTCTACAACAGGAGGAGAGTATTTTAGAGCTGGAAGTGAAAAGGAGTTTCAAGAGATTTTTAACAGAATAGATAGTTTAGAAAAAACTAAGATAGATGGAAGAAGCTATTATGAAAAAGATGAGTTATATGAAAATATTTTAAAAATTGCTCTTCTACTTCTAGTAATAGGTGCTTTTTTTGAATATAAAAAATATATCAAAATACCATAAGAAGAGGTGAAACAATGGAATTTGGAAATCTACAAAACTCTATATATCTTATCTTTCCTCTTATTCTCCTCTTAATTATGATTTTGGGTATGAGAAAAAGAAAAGATATATTAAATATTTTAAAATTAAGAAATAAAAGACGTATAAGTATAATAAAAATTTTATTGCTGACATTAGGAAGTGTATTAGTTGTAATCTCTCTATTATCTCCCCAAAAAGAGATAGAAGATGAAGAGATAGAAGTAAAGGGAATGAATATCTATGTTCTTATAGATACATCTCGTTCTATGCTTACAGAAGATGTCTATCCCAATAGATTGGAAGCTGGAAAGAGAGTCCTTACCAATCTTATTCAATCTCTAAAAGGAGATAGAGTAGGATTTATTCCTTTCTCTGATAGTGCATATATACAGATGCCTCTTACTGATGATTACAATATTACTCAAAACTACATAAATGCCATAGATACTACTCTAATATCTGGTGGTGGAACAGAATTATACCAAGCTTTAGAGTTGGCAGAAAAATCTTTTAAAGAGATAGGTAGTGAAAATAAAACAGTTATAGTTATCTCTGATGGAGGAGATTTTGATAAGAAATCCCTTGATTTTGTAAAAGAGAATAAGATAGATGTTTATTCTATTGGTGTTGGTACTAAGGAGGGAAATGTTATTCTAGAGTATCTCAATGGAGTAAAGAGAGGATTTATTAAAGATGAGAGTGGTTCTGCTGTTATCAGTAAGCTTAACTCTGATTTTTTACAAAAAATATCTAATGAAAATAATGGTAAATACTATGAAGTAAATAACTTAGTTGATACCTCTAAAAATTTCGTAAATGATACTATAAATTTAGAAAGAAAAAATCAAAGAAATGAAAAAACAAAAAACTATGAAAAATATTTTCAATATCCTCTAGCTCTAGGTATATTATTTATATTAATTGGGTATCTATTAAAAGAGGTGATAAAAGATGAGGAATAAAATAGTTGCTACAATATTTCTAGTTGCCTCTATAATATTAGTTATAAAATCTCTTAATCCCTTAAAAATCTATAACTTTGTAGAAAAGGGAAACAATTTTATCAAAGAGGAAAAATACTCTAATGGAAGAGAGGAGTATGAAAAAGTCCTTAAATTAAGAGAAAATAATCAAGTAAAATTAAATGTTTTAAAATCTTTCTACAGGGAAAAAAACTATGAGGAAGTTACTAAATCAAATGTGGAAGAGGGATTTTTAAAAGGAAACTCCTATATTTATTTAGGGGATAACTCTCAAGATAAAAATAAAGAGTTTTATGAGAAAGCCTTAGAAGAGTATAAATTAGCTATGAAAACTTCTGATGATATAAATATTAAAAAAAACTATGAGCTTACTTTAAAAAAGCTTGAAGATATGAGTAAGCAACAAAACCAAGATAATCAACAAAATCAAGAGGATAAACAAGAGAAACAGAATAAAGAAAATCAAAATAATAATCAAAATCAACAAAATAACTCTCAAGAAAATTCTGAGCAAAATCAAAACAGTAAAGATAATAACAATTCTCAAAATCAAGAAGATAAAAGTTCTCAAAGTAATGAAGAAAATCAATCTTCTAATAATAAAGAGCAAGAGAAAAAAGAAAGTAGTTCTCAAGAAAACCAGAATAATGAGAAGGAGCAAGAATCTAATTCTCAACAAAATGAGCAAAATAATAAACAAAATGAGGACAATACTCAAGAGAATGAAAATCAAAATGAGTCCTCAGATAAAAAAGAGAACAACCAAAACTCCAATACTGCTCCTCAAAATATGAAAGAACCAAGTCAAGAGGAGATAAGAGAGCAAGAAGTGAGAGCTATTCTAAAAAGATTAGAGGGAAATGAAAAACAATCTTTTAAAAATAATGAGAGAGTTATGGATATCAATAGCAATAATCCATCAAACAGATGGTAAAGGAGATAAAAAGATGAAAAAAATAGTTGCTACTCTTTTTCTTATGACATCTTTTCTATCTTTAGCTGATATAATATTGGATTCTTCTAATACTAAACCAGCTATTAATGAACCATTTAATATACAGGTAAAATTTATAAATGAAGATAAAAAAGATTATAAGATAGAGGGAATTGAAAATCTACAAATTCTATCAAAGGGAACACAAAGCAAATATTCCTATATCAATGGGGAGAAAACTAGTGAAAAAATTGATAGTTATACAGTAATGGCTAATGAAATTAAAACTTTCCCTTTAAGTGTAAGTATCACAGGAAAAAATGAAAAATCAAATACTTTAAATATAGAGGTACAAAAAGAAAGTGTACAAAATATATCTGATGATATGTCAGTAGAAACTTCTATTAAAAATGGAGATAGCTTCTACTTTGGAGAAAAAATTATATATAAAGAAAACTTTTTAACAACTGTAAATATAAATTCAGTAGGATATAGTAGAGTACCTCAATTTAATGATTTTTCAGAAAAGGATATCAGTCCTGTTATTACAAAGGGAGGGTATGAACAATCATATTTTAGAGCTCCATCTGGTAAACAAGGTCTAAAATTAGGAATTTATAGAGGAATACTACAACCTAATTCCTCTGGAGAAAAAACTATTAAATCCGGACAAATGGCAGTTACTCAAAGCACTGGAAGAAGAGATTTTTTCTTTGAGGAAACTACACCACCTAAATACTTTGGTGGAAACAATATAAAAATAAATATTCTTCCTCTTCCAACTGATAAACCTATGGGATTTCAAAATATAGTTGGAACTCCTAAAATAGATTACTCTTGGAATAGTGATAATATAAGCTTTGGTCAATCTATAGTATTAAATGTTAAAATATTTGGAGATGCTAACTTAGACTCATTAGAAAAAGTTATAACTACTCAATTTAATGATTTTAATATTTTTGAAAGCTTGAAATCTACAGATGAAAAAGTAGAAAATGGAAAATATTATGCTGAAAAAACTTTCGAAGTAGCTCTTATCCCTAAAAAAAGTGGAGAGCTTACTACTCCAGAGATTAAAATCCCATATTTTAATACTAAAGAGAAAAAATATGATTTTTTAATTATCACACCTAAAAAAATAGTTGTCAATGGAAATGGAAGTATTTCTACTACACAACCAACTCCAACTATACCTACTATCTCTAATACTACTAATAACACTATTTCAAATACTACTCAACCTTTAGAAGAGATTAAAATAGATAGTATTGCTGTGGAGGAAAAGAGTCAAAGTAAAAATAATAACCTATTAATTATAGGACTTATTACTTTAGTAATTGTCGAAGGAATAGTTATAGTATATCTTCTTACCAAAAAAGATAAAAAATCATCTTTAGATGATATTAATGCTCTAAAATCTGCTAAAGATGATAAAGAATTTTATGAAGCTTATTGCCATTTTATGAAGAAAAAATATAATTTTAGTCCTAAGGTACATCTTGAAGATAGGCTAGTTAAACTTGGATTTTCTAATGATTTTATAGAATTAAATAGAGAGCTAGAAAGTGCTTATTACAATAATACACCAATAGATAGAAAAGATATAATTATAAGAATAAAAAAGGAGCTAAGAAATGAAAAATAAATACTTAATGATGGATATTAACATAGCATACAGCATGTTAAATATGAGATTGAGAGATAAATACTCCTCTCTTTCCGAACTATGTGATGATGAGGATATAGATATGGAGGAACTATTAGAAAGAATGTTATCAAAGGGATATAGGTATGATGAAGATAACAATCAATTTTGCTGTTTCTAAAATAAATAGGAGCTGTTGCAATTTAAGAAATTAAAGTAAATATAAATAATTCAAGAATGACTCTCGTTCAAAGAATAAAGAGTAAGTAGGCTTATCTCACTAAAAACACAAAACTCGTTTCACTCAAACAGTTATATTTTTTAGCATTCGATTTCGCTGACTTGCTCTATTTATTCTTCTCAATCTTCGTCATTCTTGAATATTATTCTCTCTCCTAGTAAATTTTTTAAATTGAAATCAGGGTAAAAGAAGGGTAAAGGAAAAGGAAAAAAATTTACTGTAATGAGCATTGCGTAAGCACTAGCGATTGGAAGTAAACTTTTTTCCTTTTATATTTTTAAATATTTTTATTTTTGATTTCAATTTAAGAATTTGCGACAACCCTTATTTAAATTTTGTATCTAACTCTCTATTATCAACACTTTCTTCAGGCTTCATAGTAAAATGAGATTTCATATTTTTTATAAATGTTCCCATCTCATCAGCACTTCCAACTATTCTATTAAAAATAGCTAGATACTCAGTTATTACAGGATTATCTACATCATATGGATATCTCATCAAATGGTCTATCTCACTCCAAGCCTCTTCAAAAACTGTTCTCACTTGAATTTCTACTAGAATTTCATCTTTTTTAGTTACAGGTACTCCTATTAAATAGTGTACAGAACGATATCCATGATCTCTCACTATTATCTCGCAATTCATTTCAGAGATACTCTCTTGAAGTTGAATTACATTGTAATCCCCACGTCTAATATTTATTTGTGGAGTTTCTCTTATCTCCCATAGTCCCATTATTTCATGGTGTATATCTTTCCAATCATCTTTAAAAAGATGTAAAACTCTAATTCCTATTAAGTCAGTTACAATCTCTTTGTATGTTTCTAAAGATATTCCCCTATCAACATATTTTCTCCCTTTTCTAATTATTTTTTCTATAAGATGTTTTGGTTTTTTTACTCTTCTTCTTACAGAGTGAACACTCGGAACATCTATCAGCTTAGATACAATATACTCAGCTTCCTTTTCAAGTTGAGGAACTAATGCAACATAGTTATCATAAATCTTAACAAGTTCGTCCCAGATAAGTCCAGTTGATTCAAAATACTCCTTATCTATTGAAAACTCTTTAAAAAACTGCTCTTTATCTAACATGTTAAGCTAATCCACCCCTTATATAAATTACTTTTCAATCAATTCTAATCTTATTTCTACCATTTTTCTATAACCTGAAACAATATTTTTTTCAATATTGACCTCTTTTTCAGATAATACTCCTTTTATTGTGACATACTCTTTCAAATTATAATTAAATCCACGAATATTCAACTCATGTATTTTTATAAAAGAAAGTTTATCTCCAGAATTGATCTCATATTTATTAGTTATTCTAAAATTTAACCAACTATCAATAATAGTATTTTTATTTAAATAACTATATAGTAAATGAAGTGTGTAAAATTGAAGTGAACTTTCTGAAAAGTTTCTAACCTTTGAAGTATTTACTAAATTCATACACTCTTCATATTTTTTTATACTTTCAATGATAATCTCAAATTTTCTAGCTTGAATAGGATTTTCAAATCTGATATCTCCATATAAATCTTTTATTTGAAATGAAATTACTTCTCCTGAAAAAATATTTTTTAATATCTCTGCTACAGCCTGTACCCTAATATTTTTTAACTTACTAAAAATCTCATAGCTAAAATAATCTTCAATTTTTCTTATAGTATTTCCATCAAATAATCCAACACTCAAAGCCAATTTAAACTCACGAGTTTTAAACTCTATCAATTTAAATTTCTTATAACCTAATATTCTAACATTTACATTTGATAAAAGAGTCTTTCCTATATTTAAATTACAGTTATTTAAACTGATATTTTCAATAATCTCTTCATGCATAGGAAGATTATTCTCTTTTATAGGGAAACTATTTAACTTCATAGAAGTGTATAAAATTTCAAGCCCTGTTTCAATTCCTCTTTCAAATGGAACTACAACCTCTTTTGAAGCCCTCTCCTCGTTTTCTTCTTCAACTATTTCTTCTACATTGTCAATTATATCTGTTTCAGATAAAATACTCTCTCTCTTTTCTTTTTCTTCGATACTATCGAGATTATCAATGCTCTCCTCACTTTTTGCAATATCTTCAGACTTCTCAATAATATCCTCTTTTTCATCAATTAATACTGTGCTACTATCAGAAGATAAATCATAATCTAATTTCAAAGAACTTATAATCTCATCCTTTTCTGTATTATCAGTGGTAGTACTTTTGGGATTATTTTCCTCTGATACTACCACACAAACTTTTTTTCGGCTAAAACTTTATTCTCACTTTCTGAAAGCTCCTTAAAGTAATCAATAAAGTCTTTAGTACCAGAAGTAATAAGTTTTATATTATATTTGCTGATTAATTCTGCAGACTTACTACTTATAATCGTAGTAGATGTTACCATATATATGCTTTGTAAATCTTTTACTGGAGTTAGTATAAAATCTAAAATATTTAATAAATCAGAGTCTTCTAAATTTACACCAAGAAATAGAGTTGGTCTTAATGTAAACTGCTCTCTTACTTTTTGGAAAAATTCAGTATAAAAATCTAATGTTTTTAATTTTCTAATATCTTGACTAGAGATAAAAACTGTTCCTATACTTGCAATATCTCCTAAAAATTTATAATAACCAATTTTATTATCAGATATCTCTTTCATTTCATAAGGTGTAATTTTTTCAATTTTATCAGAAAAATTATTCTCTAAAATACCATCAAAATTTATTGTAAAAATAGTTTCAAAGTATTTTGAATTAATAATATTTCTATAAATCTCTAAATCAATATTATATCTGTATTCAAAATTTTCCTTTATTTGTCTTACTAAGTTTTTCTTTGTATCTACAACTGCATCAAGATAAGCTTGAACTATATCAGAAAAAGAGTTCATATCTTTTATATAATTCTTTGCTGAGCTTCTTATTTCAGATAAAATAGCTTCTGAAATGTCACTTCTAGTTGGGTAGCCGCATAATTTATTTAAAAAATCCCCAGTAAAGAGATTGAATTTTTGTTCTTTTTCAAATTTATCAAAAAAACTTTTCATCTTTGTTCACCTGCCTCATAAAAAAGTATTCACTATTAGTATAGCTTAAAAATCGTAAATACACAACAAAAAAATTAAAAAATGTCAAGATTTTTTTGAAAAAAAATGTTACAATAAATTAAGAGGTGAAATTATGAATATTTTTCTTACTTTTTTTAGTGATTATATTGTTTTTACAAATATAATTTTTATGCTAATCATAGTATTATTAGAAAGAAGAAATCCATTGTTTACACTATTTTGGATAGTTCTTTTAACGCTTGCACCGTATGTTGGATTTATTGCCTACCTTTTCTTTGGACTTAGCTTTCGTAAAAAAAGAGTGGTCAATGAATACTATAAGTGGAAATTTTTAATTAGTAAAGAAATTATGGGATTCTCAGAACATAAAGAACTTCGTAAATGGGAGCAACTTATCTCATATGTAGAAGTTTCCTCTAAAAATAGATTGACTTCTCTTAATATAAGTGAGATTTTTACTGATGGAAATGATTTTTTTAATTCTATAATGAAAGACTTAAAAAGTGCCAAAGAGAGTATAGCTATGGAATACTACATTTTTAGAAATGATAACCTTGGTAGTAAAATAGCTGATATTTTAAAAGAGAAAGCTCAAGAAGGAGTAAAGGTTAGAGTCATAGTTGATGGTGCTGGTGGATACAGCAAAAAGATGTTAAAGAAATTAAATAAGTATGGCGTGGAAACAGGAGTATTTTTTCCTTCACACTTCCCCTTTTTTAAAATAGCTAACTTAAGAGCTAATTATAGAGACCATAGAAAGCTTTGTTTAATAGATAAGAAGTTTGGATATATTGGAGGTTTCAATATAGGAGATGAGTATCTAGGAGAAGGAAAACTAGGTTATTGGAGAGATACAGGACTTAAAATATTAGGTGAAGCTTGCTTGGAATTAGAGCAAGAGTTTTTCTTCTCTTGGAATATAGTTAAAAAAGAGAAAGTTGTATTAGATAGAGAGTATAAATATAACAGAGAGGTGCTAGAAAAATTAATTGAAACTAGAGGACGTCATAGTGGTCATATTCAAGTAGTTAGTAGTGGACCTAATTATCAGTTTAGAACAATAAGAGATAATGCTCTAAAACTTATTATGGAAGCTCAAAAATACATATACATTCAAACTCCATACTTTGTTCCTGATGACAGTGTTCTAGAAGCTCTTAAGATAGCTTCACTATCTGGAGTAAAAATAAAAATTATGATTCCTGATAAGCCAGACCACTTCTTTATCTATTGGATAAATCAATATTTTGTTGGAGAATTATTAGATTTAGGAGTAGAGGTTTATAAATACAATAAAGGTTTTATACATAGTAAACTAATTATAGTTGATGATGAAGTTGTTTCAACTGGTACAGCTAATTTTGATTATAGAAGTTTCTATCAAAACTTTGAAATCAATGTCAATATCTATGAAAAAGATGTAGCTCAATCATTTAGAAAGATTTTCTTTAATGATATCAAACATAGTACTAGGTTATTAAGAAGTGAATACAGCAAAAGAAGTTACTATATTAAGTTTAAGGAGTCAATTTGTAGATTACTTGCTCCTATTATGTAATTGAAAGAAGAGTGATATACTATGATAGAATTTCAAAAACTTTCTGATTTTTTCTTCCCATTTATAGAAAGCGATTTTAAATATGCTGGAAATTTTTATTATGACTTACATATTCACACCACTGCTTCAGATAGTTTTATTCAACCTGAATTTTTAAAAAGTTTCTTAGAGGATAAGAGATACCTAATCTCTGTAACTGACCACAATGAAATTAGAGGAGCTATTAAGTTAAGAGAGCTTGGTGCCAATAATATCCCCGGTATAGAGGTTGGTTGTGAAGATGGGTTTGAATTATTAGTTTATTTTAAAAGGATAGAGGACTTAGAAGAATTTTATAGAAAAGAGGTAGAGCAGTATAGAAATCTTAAGAGAATGGCTAAAACTTATAGGAGTATCTATGAATATCTTGATGTACTAAATCAATGGGAGTGTCATAAATCAATTCCACATATCTATGGAGTTGTACAAAAAAATTTTATAAACAATAAAAAATATATCTATGATGTTATTACTAAAGTAGATTCATTAGAAACACACAACCATGCTCTTCCTATGGTAAGAAATCTACTAGCTGGAGAACTTAGAGAAAAATATAATCTCACAGCTACATTTGGAAGTGATGCTCATATTTTAAGGGAGATTGTTTCTTTTTATAAATATTCAAATATGGATTTAAATAGGAGTGAAAAGGTAATAGATTATCTATATAAAATTGGAAGTTTAAGTGGAATTGGACAAAAACATCTATTCTATATGATTAAAAGTTTAACTTAATTGAAAAAAAGTCTTTTCAAATTTTAAATTATAGTGTATAATAGTTTGGTAAAGACCCCGTAGCTCAATTGGATAGAGCAATTCCCTCCTAAGGAATAGGTTGTGTGTTCAAACCACATCGGGGTCGCCATTTTTTTATAGGGGGTATCAATGAAACTTTATCTAACTACTATTTTATTTTTAACTCTAATTTTAAGTAGTTGTACCTCATATACACCAGAAAAAGTAAATGCTAGATATTTAAAACTATCTAAAAATTTAGACTACCTTATGGACGACGAGATAAATGAAAAAAAACGGGCTAGTCTTGAAAAAGATTTCTCTAACTTTTTTCAAGGTATGAAAGATTACAAAGAGAAAAATAAAGATTTAGATACTAGATATTTAAATTACTATATAAAAGAAAGCTCTATAAAATTACAATATTTAAAAGATTTAAAAGATTAAAGGAGTTATACAAAAATAGCTCCTTTTATTTATTTTTTGAATAGATTTTCATTTTAAAATTTTATTTCAAAATTTCTGTTGACAAAATATAAAAAATATTTTATCATTAATGCTATAAGAAAATTGAATAAAAACTCGGATGAAGATATAGGGAGAGAGTTAGTTTAATCTAACCGCCGACGAAGTAAATCTTTCAGGCAAATGGACCTATATTGGACGAACCTCTGGAGAGACTCGTAGAGCACCGAAGGAGCAAACCCAAGTAATTGGACTAAACTCTCAGGTAAAAGGACAGAGGAATTATGCAATATATATTTATTTTTTGTATAATTCTTTTTTGATTTCCAGAAGGTAGACTCTACCTTCTTTTTTTATTCAATTTAAAAAATGGAAAACAGGAGGAATTACAATGCAGGAGATTGTAACAAAAATTAATGAATTTTTATGGGGGAACTTTCTTATTATTTTATTAATGGGAACTGGAGTTTATTTTACATTAAAGCTTAACTTTATTCAAATTAGAAAATTTGGAGAGGGTTTAAAGCAGGTAACTGGTTCTGTAAATCTAAATGGTAAAAAAGCTGATAAAAATGGAATGTCTTCTTTCCAAGCTTTAGCCACAGCTGTTGCTGCTCAAGTAGGAACAGGAAACTTAGCTGGAGCTGCTACAGCAATAGCTTCAGGAGGTCCAGGAGCTATATTTTGGATGTGGGTAAGTGCTTTCTTTGGTATGGCAACTGTATATGTAGAGGCTATATTAGGACAAGTATTTAAAAGAAGAGTAGATGGGCATATTACAGGAGGTCCAGCTTACTATATAGAAAACTCTTTAAAAAATAGATGGCTTTCTAAAGGGTTAGCTATTTTCTTCTCAGTAGCTTGTATCTTAGCTCTTGGTCTTATGGGAAACGCTGTACAAGCTAACTCTATATCCGTAGCTTTCAATAACGCCTTTGGAGTATCTCCTCTATTTGTTGGAGTAATAATATCAATTTTAGCTGGATTTGTATTCTTTGGAGGAATAAAAAGAATAGCCTCAGTTACAGAAAAAATTGTACCTATAATGGCTGGGCTATATATATTAGCTTGTATCATAATTATATTCTTAAATTATAAAGAGATTATTCCAGCTATTACATCAATATTCTATTCAGCTTTTAATCCAGAAGCAGCTCTTGGAGGAGCTATGGGAATCAGTGTAAAAAAAGCTATTAGATATGGAGTTGCTAGAGGACTTTTCTCTAATGAAGCTGGTATGGGTTCTACTCCTCATGCACATGCTATTGCTAAGGTTGAACACTGTGGAGAGCAAGGAATAGTAGCTATGATTACAGTATTCATAGACACATTCGTTGTTCTTACTGGAACAGCTCTTGTTATTCTTACATCTGGAGTTAAAGAGGGAGAGGGTATTATTCTTACTCAAAACGCTTTTATCAATACTCTTGGAAGTTTTGGTGATAGTTTTATAGCTATATGCTTATTTTTCTTTGCTTTCTCTACTATTGTTGGTTGGTACTTTTTTGGAGAAGCTAATATTAGATACCTTTTCAAAAATAATATTTCAATAAATATTTATAGAGTTGTTGTTATGTTGATGATTATTATTGGTTCAACTTTAAAAGTTAGTTTAGTTTGGGAAATGGCTGATATGTTTAATGGAATGATGGTACTTCCTAATCTTATAGCTCTTTTAGCTCTAGGAAAATATGCTAGAACTTCTATGAAGGAATATGAAAATTTAGCTCCACAATTAATTTAAATTTTTCTTGTAAATTTCTATAAAAGTAGTATAATATGAGCATAGAACAAATATTATATTAAACTAATAGGAGGAACAATTATGAGTATCGAAAGAAATATGAAATACATCAGAGATGAGTATGATGCAGAAGTTGCAAGACTAGAAAGACTTAATAATTTTATTAAAAGTGAAGAGTTTGAAACTTCTACTGACGCTGAACAAAAGAAACTTTTATTAGAAAAACAAGAAACTTTAGCTAAATATGTTTCTATCATTGCTGAGCAAATCAAATATGATATGAAAAAAATCCAAGAAAAAGAGTATGCTACTGACAACTATGATGATATCCACGGAAATCATTTTAACAAATAATATCAAACAATAGATTAGAATTTTTATTTGCAAATTCTTAAATTGAAATCAAAAAATAAAAATATTTAAAAATATAAAAGGAAAAAAGTTTACTTCCAATCGCTAGTGCTTACGCAATGCTCATTACAGTAAATTTTTTTCCTTTTCCTTTACTCTTCCTATATCCCAATTTCAATTTAAGAAATTTATTAGGAGAGAGAATAACATTCAAGAATGACAAAGATTGAGGAGAATAAATAGAGCAAGTCAGCGAAATCAAACGCTAAAAAACACAACTGTTTGAGTGAAACGAGTTTTGTGTTTTTAGTGAGATGAACCTACTTGCTCTTTATTCTTTGAACGAAAGTCATTCTTGAATTTAGTTACAATAACTTTAATTTTTTAAATTACAACATCCCCTTGTTTTTTTTAAATTTACGAGGTATACTCCTATTAAGAAGAACATTGACTTTAATAATAAATTAAAAATAATTTTCTTATTTTATAAAATTATTTTTAGAGGTTTTAGGTGGTTCCAATGGAATAAAAAATTTTTTTGAAATTGTTTTACACTAATAAATTATTTACTACTGTTTTTTAATAAGGTGGAGGTTTATTATGGAATTACAAAAACTAATTTATACTGTTGAAGATGGTATTGGAATAGTTACAATGAATTTTTTAAAAAATCTTAATGCTATTGATGAACAGATGGCAGATGAATTGATGTATGTAGTAGATAAAGCTGAAAAAGATCCTAATGTTAAAGTTCTTGTAATCAAAAGTGCTGGTAAAGCTTTTTCTGCTGGTGGAGATATTGGATATTTTTATAAATTAATACAAGCTGGTGGGGAAGTAAATATGGACGGTCTAATTGCAAAGGTTGGTGTTGTTGCAGACGGACTTAAAAAAATGAGTAAAATGGTTATCACTTCTGTATCAGGAGCAGCTGCAGGAGCTGGAGTTAGTTTAGCTCTTGGTGGAGATTTTATGATTTGTGCTGAAGATGCAAAATTTTTATTAGCCTTTGTAAATTTAGGACTTGTACCTGATACTGGTGTAACATATCTACTTTCTAAAGCTATTGGAACTTCTCGTACAATGGAATTAGCTGCTACTGGTAGACCTATGGGAGCAGAAGAAGCAAAAGAACTTGGATTAGCATATAAAGTTGTTCCTGTTGAAGAATTAGAAGAAGTCACTATGAAATTTGCTAAAAAACTAGCTGCTGGTCCACTTATCTCTTATAAAAATATTAAAAAACAAATTTATGATGCTAACTACTCTGATTATAAGAAATGGCTTGCTGAAACTGAGATTCCTACACAGAGAGAGTGTGCAGCTTCTATGGATTTCCAAGAAGGATGTAAAGCATTTATGGAAAAAAGAAAAGCTATTTTTGAAGGAAAATAATCTAATTTATGTATAGATGAAGGGTGGGATGAAAAGTGTTATCGAAAATATTTTCTATGGAAGAGATACTTAAAAAATTTCACGATGGTCAAACTATAATGTTTGGAGATTGGCATGGAGAATTTGCTGCTGACGATATTATTGAAGGAATATTAGATAAAGGTGTTAAAGATATTCATGCAATTGCTGTTTCTGCTGGTATGCCAGACCTTGGGCTTGGAAAATTAATCAGTGCTAAAAGAGTTAAATCTCTTATCACAACACATATTGGTCTAAATCCTGTAGCAAAAGACCAGATGTTTGCTGGAGAATTAGATATTGAGTTCAGTCCTCAAGGAACATTTTCTGAAAGAATTCGTTGTGGTGGTTATGGATTAGGAGGATGTTTAACTCCTACTGGACTTGGAACAGATGTTGAAAAAGGAAAACAAAAATTAGAAATCAATGGAAAAGAATATCTATTAGAGTTACCTCTAAGAGCAGATATAACTTTAATAAAAGCTACTAAAGCTGATAAAGCTGGAAACATATCTTTTAGAATGAATTCTAGAGCTATCAGTACTGAGATGGCTTTTGCTGGAGATATTGTTATAGTAGAAGCTGAAGAATTAGTTGAAGTAGGAGAATTAGGTCCTAGTGAAATTGATGTCCCAGCTCCATTAGTTGATATGATTTATGTAAGAGAGGGTAATACTAGACATGTATGTCCTTATTGGCAAAGGTTAAAACAAAAAGCTCAAGAAGGAGGTAAATAATCATGGCTGAATTAAAAGGACGTTCACTAATTGCTTCTCGTTGTGCAAAATTTTTTAAAGATGGAGACTTTGTAAATTTAGGAATTGGAGTTCCTCTAATGTGTGTTAACTACCTTCCTAAAGGAGTAGATATATGGCTTGAAGCTGAAATAGGTACTGTTGGTAGTGGTCCTACTCCTAGCTGGGATGATGCTGATATAGATATTATTGATGCTGGTGGTATGCCCGCCTCTATAATCCCTGGTGGTAGTGTTCATGACCATACTGCTAGCTTTGGATTTATTCGTGGTGGACATATTGATATTGCTGTTCTTGGCACTCTTCAAGTAGACCAAGAGGGAAATATCGCCAACTGGACTATACCTGGAAAATTAGTTCCTGGTATGGGAGGAGCTATGGATTTATGTTCTGGTGTAAAACGTATAATTGTTTCTACTGACCATTGTGAAAAAAATGGTGCTCCTAAAATTTTAAAAAAATGTACACTTCCATTAACTGGAAAAAATTGTGTAACTGATATTGTAACTGAAAGATGTTATCTTCAAGTTACTCCAGAAGGATTGGTTCTTAAAGAGCTTGCTCCTGGTTACACAGTTGAAGATATTATTGCAGCTACTGATGCAGAAATTATTGTTCCAGATGAAATAGGAGTTATGGAATAACATAAAAAAACTACACCCTCTATCTTAGATATTAAAGATAGAGGGTGTAGTACACTCATATCCTTTTTTCATTATCTTTTTATACATTTATTATAGAACTCTTCAAATCTCTCTACTACTAAATCTGGCATTACTAAATTCTCTTGCTCTTTAGCAGAGTATTTACTATATGCATCAGGGTCTACATCTAATGGTCCTACTCCTTGATGTCTTTCATCTTCTACTATCCATTCCTTTATATCAAGATTAGGTCTTTGTACTATAAAGCTAGGTGTTCCTACTGCTTGAGCTAGGTGTCTAGGTCCTCCTTCATTTCCAAAGAACATATCACAATTTTTAAGTAGCATTGCTAACTCTCTTATATCTTTAGTCTCTATATTAGTAAATATATGAGGATCATGCCCTAATCTTTCATGAGCCTTTAAAGCAAACTCTTTTTCTGCTGGAGAGTAGTAAAAAATTATTTGTGGGTCAATATCAGCTATTATTCTTCTAGTTATCTCTAACATCTTATCTATATTAAACACCTTAGCAGGAACTCTAGCATTGATAGCAAAAGCAAATACTGGCTTAGAAAAATCCACACCAGCTTTTATCATCTTATCTCTTATATACATTTTTTCATCTTCTGATATATGTATAGAAAAATCCTCTGTATATTTTACATCATACTCTTGCTCTAAAGGTTTTAACATTCTTAAAAATTTATCTACTTTATTTTTTGTTCCTGTTGGCTCCTCAATCTTATGAGTATATGTATAACCTCTTTTTTTCTTAGCTCTTCCTATTCTATATTTAGCTCCCCTAGAAAATAGTGTAAATAATTCACTTTTAGGAGTAGACATTATATCTATCACTATATCATAATGATTTCTAGTAACCTGCCAAACCTTTTTTATATATTTAAAAGGATTTTTCTGCTCCTCTTTAGTTATTTTTATTACATTATCTATGCCTTGATGTTTCTCAAATATAGGAGCTATATGCTCATACACTACATAGTCTACCTGTGCATCTGGAAAAGTCTGCTTAAGTGTAGTACATATTGGAGCTGCTAAGATAGAATCTCCTATCTGTCTAAATCTAACTACTAATATTTTCACTCTTCTCTCCTTTTTAGTCTCTATAATATTTTTTTAAATAAAACTCTTCAAAGTCTGTCTTACTCATAAATAGTATTTTATCTACTAGTGTTTTTTCATACTCTGATAAAATCTCTTTTAAAATTTGGATATTAGCTCTTCCTTCTAAAATATTTCCAAAAGAAGCTGACATATAATTCTTCTCTTCATTATATACTAATATATATTTTTTCTGTAACTTTAGAAGATTTTCAAAATCACATTTAAACTTAATATCTTCAAAACCTCTAACTATCCCTAATAATGACTCTGTTAATTTTAATCTAATTCCTATCTTATCCTCTTTCTTGTTCAACTTTCCATTTTTAAATTCAATTAGATAGACAGTATCATTTTGAAAATCTAATCCATCTACTGCCATTATCTCATATCTCTTTCCCAAATTATTCCAGATTTTTTTTAGAACACCCTTATCAAAATTAAATATCTTTACATCATCATTTTCTATCATTGAAATAGGTGTTTCTCCAGAGTCATCCTTTGAAACCAAAGAGATAGTTTGTAAATAATCACTATAATTTTCCTTGAAAAAATTTTCTATATCTTTTTCATTTTTCATTACACATCACTGAATTCTACTTGTTTTAATATCTCATATGCTTCAGTTAATTTTTTATATATAAAGCTTAACTCATTTGTTTTATCCAATAATATTTTTGAAGTTCTTTCATTTGAATCCACCATAGAATAAAACCTAGTATTACATCTATATTTTTCAGAATAAATCTTTATAGCATCTATAAAATAAGGACTATGAGAATTTAATAAAATTTTAACTTTTAAATTCATAGCCAAGATTACCAATATCTCTGCATACTTAACCTGCCAATTTGGATGTAGATGTACCTCTGGTTCATCTATAATCAAAATTGTCTTTTCATTCAATCTTCTATTGTTAAGTAACATCTCTATTAATCCAAAAGTTTTTATTCCATTAGCTGTATTTTTTACATTGATATTGTATCCATTTTTCTTATAATTATATTTTCTAGTTTGTTTATCAAAAGTAAATTCTCCAGATATTATCTCTACTATCTGTTTATTTATTTTTTCTATCTCTTTCTCTTTTCCTAAAAGATTATCAACTATATTAAACTCAAGTTTATTCATCAAATTTTCTTTTAAAATATAGTTTTTATCATCTATTTTTCTCTCTTTTTCACTACAAATTTTATCTAAATAATCTATTATAAGAGGAGACTCTATATATATTATATTATAGTTATTTCTCAACTCTCTTATTGGAAGCTTTGTTTCTACTACTTCATCATTAAGTAATTTTATCTCTATTGAGCTATTTTCATCTTCTAATATTAATGATGACTCCTCTTTATCTTCAAATATATTTCTAATTCCTGTTTCAAATTCCTCTTTAAGTGCTTTTTGAAAAGATTCTTTTTCAATTAAATTATAATCTAAAGTTTCGTTAAAAACTTTAAATAATGCTTCTAAAAACTCTTTTAAGGATTTTTCTAAACTCAAGAGTTTTTTTATATCATTATCTTTATCAACATATTTATTTAATTCTTTTATATTTACTTCAATTTTTTGTAAAATTTTATCATCTATAAAAATTTTTTTCTTATATTTTATTGTTTCATTTAATATGTCTTCTAAGTATTTTTTTAAATTATTTATTTCTGTCTTTGTTATAAATATAAAATTATTTTCTAATAGATTTTTTATAATTTTTTTAGAATAAATCTCTTCTTCTTGCTCAATTAATTTAACTAATCCATAATGTGTAACTTCAAGCATTTTATTTACAGTTGAAATATATTCATCTTCAAAATAATTCATTGTATTTATTAAAGTAAATAGTGCTTTCCCTATTGTACTCTTTCCACTGTCATTTTCAGCTGCTATCAAAGTTATATTATCTAATAACATATCTGCTTCAGAGATAACTCCAACATTTTTTAATTGAAATCTCATCTTTCACCTCCACTTATTTTCTCCTCAATTATACCACTTTTTTCTAAATTCCCCTAGAAAAAAAGGAAATACAAGAAAGTCTTCCTCTCTTATATTTCCTAATTTATTAATCATTGTAATATAAATTTTCTGTTGGGAATACTTGGTCACAAGTTAAATCAATTCCTAACTTTCTTAAAGTTTGTTCATTTGTTTTTCCAAGTATATTTGTGCAGTGAGCTTGAGTTCCTTTTAACATTGATAATTTTTGTACAGCCACTTGTGCCATTGGGTTAGTTGCTGCACAGATACTTAATGCCATAAGTATCTCTTCACAGTTTAAAGCAATATTTTTACTTTGAAGAGTCTTATCTTTTAAATTTAAAATTGGCTCTAATACAACTGGAGAGATTAATAATATCTCATCATTAATTCCAGCAAAATATTTTACAGCATTTAAAATAGCTGCTGAAGCTGCATCCATAAGTGGAGATGCCTTACCAGTTATCATTGTTCCATCTGGTAACTCAAATGCTATTGCAGAAGCTGGCTCAGTTTGCTTAGATTTTATATCCTCTAATTTTTTTCTAGCTACTCCTACAACTTTTCTATCCTCTTCTTTTAATTCTAGTGCATCCATTATTGTACGAGTTCTTTTAAAAGTTTCATAATCTACATAACCTTTTTTATATTCACAACCAGTTTTGAAATATCTTCTGATTATCTCTTGCTTAGAAGCCTCTCTTACTACTTCATCATCTACTATTCCAAATCCTACTCTATTAACTCCCATATCTGTTGGAGATTGATAAATTGACTCTTTACCAGTTATCTTTTCTATTATTCTCTTTAATAATGGAAAAGCTTCTACATCACGATTATAATTTACAGCTGTTTCACCATATTTTTCTAAATGGAATGGATCTATCATATTAACATCTTGTAAATCTACAGTTGCTGCCTCATAAGCTATATTTAAAGGATGTTTTAAAGGTACATTCCATACTGGGAAAGTTTCGAACTTAGAATATCCAGCTGCATTTCCTCTCTTATATTCATGGTATAATTGACTTAAACAAGTAGCTAATTTTCCACTTCCTGGTCCAGGTGCAGTAACTACAACTATTGGCTTAGTTGTTTCTACATATGGATTTTGTCCATATCCTTCATCACTAACTATTACATCTACATCAGTAGGATATCCCTTTGTAGCTCTATGTTTATATACTTTTATTCCTCTACGCTCTAATTTATTAATAAATAAAGTTGTTGCAGGTTGATCATTGTATCTTGTGATTACAACACTGTTTACTTGAAGTTCATGCTCTCTTAAATCATCAATCAATCTGAAAACTTCCATATCATATGTAATTCCAAAGTCTCCTCTAATTTTATTTCTCTCTATATCTCCAGCATAAACACAGATTATTACTTCAAGCTTATCTTTTAATTTATGTAATACTTTTATCTTAGCATTCTCATCAAATCCAGGTAAAACTCTCTTAGCATGTAAATCAAACATAAGTTTTCCACCAAACTCAAGATAAAGTTTATCATAATTATTAACTCTCTCTAAAATATATTTAGATTGTTCTTCAAGGTACTTATTGTGATCAAATCCTATCTTCATTATTCGCTTCTCCTTATAATTAAAATTTATTCGACTTTATATTTTACCATAGAATTTAAATAATTGCTATACTATTTTTACTTTTATTTCTATATAATTAATAATTTAAAAAAAGAGGGTGCATATACACCCTCAATTTTTATTGTAAATTCATTAATACTCCAACTATAACGAATATTGAACCAAAGAAAAATAAAATTCCTTGGAATTTTATTTGGAATTTAGCCCATACTAGCCAATCTAATTTTGCTATTCCTAATATAGCAATTAATATTCCTGATGTAGGTACTATTAAGTTAGTAAATCCATCTCCTAATTGGAAAGCTAATACAGCTACTTGTCTTGGTACTCCTACTAAATCTGATAGTGGTGCCATTATAGGCATAGTAAGTGCTGCTTGTCCTGATCCTGATACAACAAAGAAATTAAATACAGATTGGAAAATATACATTACCCAAGCACAAATTGCTGATGGTAATCCACTTAATCCATTAGCTACCCAGTTAAGTACAGTATTTAAAACACTAGGTGTTCCTGCATCAGCACCACCAAGAACTAATACAATTCCTTTAGCCATTCCTACTACTATAGCTGCTCCTATTAAATCCTCTGCTCCTTTTCTAAAAGATGAAGCAATATCATTAATTCTCATATCTCCAAGTTTAAATATTACTCCTACAATACCTGAAGCAACTCCCATTATTACAAATTGAGTAGCTATTTCTGGTAAGAAATATCCAAACTTTACAACCCCATAAATTACCCAAGCCATTCCTAAAGCTACTATTAATAAAACTAATTTATGTCCTAATTTAAATTCTATATCTTGTTGCTCTTCCATATTAAATTCATTTCTATAGAAAGCATCTGTTTCATAAGATATAGAAGATTGAGGATTTTCTTTTACTTTTTTTGCATATCTCAATGTAAATACTATTCCTAATGCAGTAAAGAATACCCACATAAATATTCTAAAGCTAGCTCCTGATAACACTGGTACCCCTGCAACCCCTTGAGCTATAGCAACACTAAATGGATTCATCCACGAAGTAGCAAATCCTATCTGTGTAGAAACATAAGTTATTAAGATTCCTGTAACAGCATCATAACCCATTCCAATTACTATAGGTATTAAAACCATCGCAAAAGGAATAGCCTCTTCTCCCATTCCGAATACAGCTCCTCCTAATGAGAAGAAGAAGAATACTATTGGTAATAATAGATACTCTGAACCCTTAGTTTTTCTAATAAGAGTAAATAGTCCAGCTTCTACTGCTTTAGTTCTTAAAATTATACCAAAAGCTCCTCCAGTTATTATAATAAAAGCAATTACTCCTACAGCAGTTCCCCATTTATCTCCACTTGTTATACCTTCAAAAACATAGTTAGATACTCCAACTTCTCCTCCTGGCTCAAAGAATTTAACTCCTTTTACTAGTGGTTCCCCTTGTTCATCCAATTCATAAGTAAAACTTCCAGCTACTGGAACCTCTCTAGATTTTTCAGCTCCAGTTTCAGTAACATAAGTTACCTTTTCCATTTGGAATTTCCCCACAGGTACAGTATGTGTAAGTATTGCTGCAAATATTACAACAAAAAATATTATAACATACGTATCTGGCATATTAAATTTTTTCTTCATCTCTACCTCCATATATTTTTATCCCATATAATTATACTTTATATCATTAATTTTATCAATAAAAATTCTTCTTTTTTTACAAAAATTTTACTGAAAATATAAAAAAACTACATCTGCTCTCTTAATATAAGATTTCAGATGTAGTTTAATACTAATTATTTTTTATTTTTCTAAAGATTGATTAGAATTTTTTTCCAAAATATCTCTCTAATAATCCTGCGAAAGCTCTTCCGTGTCTAGCTTCGTCTTTAGCCATTTCATGAACTGTATCGTGGATAGCGTCAAATCCTAATTGTTTTGCTCTCTTAGCGATATCAAATTTTCCTGAAGTTGCTCCGTACTCAGCCTCAACTCTTCTTGATAAGTTCTCTTCAGTAGAAGCAGTTACACACTCTCCTAATAATTCAGCAAATTTAGCTGCGTGCTCAGCTTCTTCAAAAGCTATTCTTTTATAAGCTTCTGCTACTTCTGGATATCCTTCTCTGTCAGCTACTCTTGACATTGCTAGGTACATTCCTACTTCTGTACACTCTCCTTCAAAGTTAGCTCTTAATCCAGCGATTATTTCTTCATCTCCACAAGCTAGTCCTTCTCCAACTTTGTGTTCAGTTGCCCAAACTCTTCCTGCTCCTTCTACTACTTCTTCCCATTTATCTTTTCCAGCCTTACATACAGGACATTGAGTCATTGCCTCATCAGTTATAATTTCTCCACAAACTTTACATCTCCATTTTGCCATTTTAATTCCTCCTTAAATTTCATTTAATTTATTTTATTCTTATTTTTCTTTTTTGTAATCGTTTCATATTTACTACAATAATAATATACTATATATTACTCTTTTTGTCAAGTATTTTTTGAAAAAATTTTATTTTTTTCTTATTATATGTTTTTGAGGCTGTAATATTATCTCTGTAATCACTGTTCCCTCTCTTTGAGATAGTATATTCTCCACTGCATCTGCTACACATTCTGGAAGAATATAACTTTCTTCTTCCTCTCCCTCTCTAAAATTTAATTCATCATAAAAAGGAGTCTTTGTTATATCTGGTAAGATAGAAATTACCTTTACTCCTGTTTTTCTTACTTCATCAAATAATCCCTTAGAAAAATGCACAAGCCCAGCCTTAGTAGCAGAATATGCACAACCATATGTACTAGCTTTAGTAGCTGTAATAGATGATATATTTATAACTGTTCCCTTTCTCTTTTTCAAATCTCTAAGAAGAAGCTGAGTTAAAATAAGAGGAGCTTCTAAATTAAGAGCTATCATTTTATGAAGCTTTGTAGGGTTTATCTCTTCATGAGGTCCAAAATATCCTACCCCTGCACAATTAATAAGTGTATCTATATCCACTTCTTTTTTTAATTTTTTTATCATATCCTCTATATTTTGATATTTTATAAGATCACAAACAATTGGGTAAAAATTTGAAGAAGCTATATCAATCTTACTAAAATCTCTTCCCACTCCATAGACACTATATCCCATATCTAACATTTTTTTTGATATAGCTAGTCCTATTCCAGATGTAGCCCCTGTTATCAATACTTTTTTCATCTTCTCTCCTCTATATAAATATTTTGCTTTCTTCCACATATTCCAATATTAATTTTTTCATATACTCTAACATCTTACTATTTTCATCTAACGGATAACTGTATACCCCATCTTGACATTGAAAAGGATAATTCAATATCAATGAGTTTTTCCTATTATTTTTCATTCTTTTCATATACTCTTTAGATATTCTAAATGTTCCAATACTTACATCTAAAATTTTTTTACTATCTATCTCTTTAAAAGTTTCCCTTACCATCTCACCATAGATTTCATAAAAATTTTCTACCTTTATCATAGGATCAAAACAGATTCTTACAGTCCAACCACTATCTATTAAAATTTTAGCTGATTTTACTCTTAACTCAAAAGGTGCAGCACCTCTCTCATGCTCTTGAGCAAATCTCTTAGGAGATATTGTCCAGGCTATTATAAAATTAGGATTAGGTTTTAAATCTTTAAATATCTTTATACTTGCACTTTTAGTACGTAACTCTATTTTGAGATTTTTATACTTAGCTACAAAGTCATACCATCTCTTTACAAAGCCTGTTACCTCTTCAAGAGCCATCAAGTCCGTATCATAAGAAATACAGATATACATAGATTTCTCTTTTAATATTCTCTCTATCTCTTGAAACATATCTTCTAGATTTACAAAAATAACTATATTTCCAGAAGAGTATACCCCTTGAAGATAGCAGTATTCGCAATCATATATACAGTTTAAAATAGATGATGAGTAATAAAAATTCTCATTTCCAAAACTTTCACACACCTTTGCTCCCTCATAGAGATAATTTTCCTTTTTCACTGCTAATATTAGTTTAGGTGTCTTTTTTTGTAGTGAAAAATTTTGATTATTTTTAGAAAAAATCTCCTTATAATCATCTATCTCTACTATTTGAGAGTTTGGAAATCGTTCAATGATTTTCTTACTTTCTTCATATTGCTTTGCTTCCTTTTCAATATATATATGAGAAAAACTTCTATTTAATAAATTCATCTATTAAAATTATCCTTTCTATATAATACTCTTTCTATTATAATCTGTAATATCAGTTTTCAATTTTTTTAATAACTCTTCTACTTTTAATTTATTACTATCTATATTTTTTAATTCATTATCCGTAGCACCTACCAACTCTATAAATTGTACTTTACCATTAGGTGTAGATATCTCCCCTGCCATATCAAGAGTTGTTACAAAACCTGTTATCTTAGATTTTTTATTAGAATCTATTCCCTCTTTTTGCCCTGTCCAAATATACTCATTAGGCTGGAATATCTCTCCTGTTTCAAATACATATCTAGCTAACTCTTGTAATATGGAACAGATATTTTTTAGCTCTCTGTCCTTTATATCAAAGTCTCTTTTCTTTCTCTTTTTCTGTTCCTCTGTCATCTTCAATTTAAATGTAAGCTCAAAACCATATCCACTATACTCCATATCATCACTCTCTTTTTCATAGAGTTCACTAAAACCAAAAGTTACAAAGTGATAATACCCATCTCCTCTAAATATACTTATTCCATCAAGAGGGTCATCTCCACCTAATCTTGATGAAACTTGAGCGTGGAAATGTATCTCCTCCTGTTTAGGATAAATTTTTTTAAATCTTTTTTCTATTGCATCAAAACCAGCTGTATCAATTATCTCAAATTCATTATTCTCTTTCATCTTATCTCCTTGATCTCCTCTAAGATTTTTTTACTATCTCTCTTATTTTTTATCTCTATATCTCTATATTTTTCTAAAATTCCATTTATATTCTTTCCTTGCAATTTATAATAAAGTAACAAATTTTTTAATTCATTTTCCATAGTTGCTGTAAATCTAGCTTTTTTTATAAGTTCCTCTATCAAATATTTTTCTTCTAAAGAGAAATCTATCTCCTTTTCTACTTTAAATTTTTCTCTTTCTATCAACCAACTATCTATTTGAGGAAGAGATTTTAAAATTAACTCTTCCACCTGGTTTTGCTCTACCTCTCTGTCTAAATAATCAGATACTATCTTTATAAAATTTAGTTGGTAACTTTGAAAAAAATATGTAGTAGCCTCAAAGAGTCCTACCCCTTCCATATCTACTAAATCTCCTACAACCTCATCTTCACAATATACAGGAGTATTAAAGCTCTCTAGGCTTCCTTCCTTAAAGGAATGATTAAACACCATATCTGGATAATAACTTTTCTCCAACTCTGAATTTATTATTTTATTACATAGGACTATATCCCCTATACTATATTTTTCACTCTTAGCTCCACAGATTCCAATATTTAAAAATATATCATCTTCATCTATCTCACTTTGGGAGAGAATATATGTCAATGCTATTGCACTTTTTAAAATTCCTACTCCTGTTATTATCAAGGTAACTCTCTCATTTTTAAAAACTTGTAATTTTTTTATACTATTATCTCTCTTCAAATTAAAATATTTTATAATAGGTTTTGCTTCTATTCCTAAAGCTACTGAAATATATATCATCTTCTCTCCTTTTTCATTCAATAAGAGTATAGCTCATTGATTAATATTCGTCAAATAAACTTAAAGAAAATAAAAAGAGAGGATTTTTAGTTGTTACTACTATTCTCTCTTTTATTTGAAATTCTATAAATTTTTTAGAGCTGATATTACTTTTTCTATCTCTTCTTCTAATTTTTCTACTATTTCTTTTATCTCTGCAAGATTATTTTCCTTTGCTAACCTCATTAATTCCACTGAATATTGATATACTTTATTAAGTCCTAAATTTCCAGCTACACCTTTTAGAGTATGAGCTTCCTCTCCTATTTTATCTATATTATTATTTTCTAAAGCCTCTTTTAAATTTGTAAAACTTTTATCATCTGTAAATTTTTTTAAAAATTTGATATAAAAGCTTTCCATATTTCCAAATCTAGCTAAACTTCCATCAATATCTATATCTATTACATCTTTTAAATCTTTTAACTCCATCTCTCTCCCTCCTATTCTCTACCTATAGTATATATTATTTATATTTTTTTATCAATCTCTAATTCTACTAAATATAAAGAATAATAAAAGAGGAGTTCTCATAATTTTTAATTATAATAGGCTCCTCTTTATTTTTTATTCCTCTTTTAACATTTTTTCAATTTTCTTAACTCTTCTGTCTATCTCATTTAATCTAAACTCTAACGAATTAAGTATCCAAAATTGAAAGTGACTTGCTCTTTGTGTTTCATAAGCCATCCAAATAAGTTTGAATACTCCTAAAAGAGCTACTATCTCCAATGTAAGAAATAAAGTAATTTTTTGTAAAACAACACCTAAGATTAAAAGTACTCCTATTAATAAAACAAATATTAAGCTCACTATCTTATGTTGTTTATTATTTTTTCCTCCTATCTCTCCTACAATATTTCTTATTCTCTCTTTTTCCTTTTTAAACTCATCTAACTCCTGTCTTAAGTGCTCATCTCTTTCCATATAAATTTCAACCCCTTATCTTAATCTATTTTCAACTCTTTTTATACTCCCCAATCTCTTGGATATCTAAATCCTGTTCCTATTCCTCTTGAGAAAACCTTCGCAATTACAGGCATAACTCTTTTATATTGCATAATTTTAGTTCTTTTAATAATTTTTTCAACTACTTCTTGGGGATATCCCTCTTTCACTATCTCATCTATTGTCTTTCTCTCTTCTACATATCTATATAAGATTTCATCTGCCATTCTATATGAATAACCTAACTCTTGCTCATCAGTTTGTCCTTCCCAAAGATCTGCACTTGGTTTTTTATCTATAAGCTCATTTGGTACTCCCATATGTCTTGATAAATCCCATACATGAGTTTTATATAAATCTCCTATGGCATTAATAGCTGATGCAGAATCTCCAAACTGTGTTCCATATCCTAGTAATAGCTCAGTCTTATTAGATGTTCCTAAAACAAGAGCATTCTCTGCTGCAGAGTGGTCAAAGAGTATTGACATTCTTTCTCTTGCCATCTTATTTCCTTTTCTTAAGCTATTCATATCTGGATTCATAGCAAAGTAAGCATCTACCATCGGAGTTATCTCCACAAGTTTACTTCTCATTCCTGTTTTTTCTATAACTAATTGAGCATGTTCTACACTCTCTTTACTCGAACTCTTATAAGGCATCATTATCCCTAGAACATTCTCTGGACCAAAGGCCTTAACAGCTAAAAAAGCTACTAGAGCTGAATCTATTCCTCCAGAAAGTCCAAGTACAACCTTTTTAAATCCTACTTTCCCAGCTTCCTCTCTTAAAAAATTTACAAGCACCTCTTCTAAAACACTTAAATCTACATTCAGCTTTTCCATAACTCCTCCACAACTATCTATCTAGTCCAAATTTTCCAATTCTACAACCTCTATAATCTCTAAGTACTGTATAAGCTGCTTGTTGTACATTTAGACTCTCACCTTTATTAAACATTTTACATCTAAGAGCTATTTTTTCTAAGATTTCTCCCATTATTTCACTCTTATCCTCATCTAAAAGTTTATATCTCTCTTTCAGTACATCCCACATCTCATATCTTATCATTTTAGAAATTAATATTCCAGCTATCTCCTCTATTGGTAGTATCTCATCTCTTATAGCTCCTGTAATAGCTAAATTTTGTCCTACCTCTTCACTTTCAAACTTTGGCCAAAGTATTCCAGGCATATCTAAAAGCTCTAATCCTTCTTTTATTCTTACCCATTGTTTTCCCTTAGTAAATCCAGGTTTATTTCCTACCCCAGCACTATTTTTTCCAACAATTCTATTGATAAGTCTAGATTTTCCAACATTTGGTATTCCTACAACCATAAGTCTTGTATTTACTTTTCTAAGACCTTTAGCCATCATCTTCTCTTTTTTCTCTGCTGATACCTTATCTATTATTGAATATAGTCCTTTTATATTAAATCCTGTTTCAGCACTTATCTCCAATACTTCATCAGCAAAATTATTCTCTTTAAAATATTTTTTCCAATAAGCTAGCTCCTTTTTATCTACAAGGTCTGACTTATTTAAAACAATTACTCTTTTCTTATTTTTTGCAAAAACTGTAATATCTGGATTTTTACTTGATAAAGGTATTCTTGCATCTACTACTTCAAGAACTATATCTATCAGTTGCATATTATCCTTTATTAAGTCCTTTGTTTTTTTCATATGTCCAGGATACCAGTTGATTTTTGTCATTGACATAACTTAACTCTCCTCTTAATCCTCTAAACCTTTAATCAGAAGAACAATCTCTCCTTTGATAGGATTTTTAGCCAATCTCTCTATAAGTTCGGTAGTAGTTCCTCTCATTATCTCTTCATATATCTTAGTAATCTCTCTGATAATTACTACCTCTCTTACTCCTATAAATTGCTCTATATCCCTTAAAGTTTTCTCTATTCTAAATGGAGATTCATATATAACTATTGTCCTCTCCTCCTCAGCTAAAGATTTTAATAGAGTTTGTCTTCCTTTTTTCTTAGGTAAAAATCCCTCAAAACAAAATCTTCTCATACTAAGTCCAGCTACAGAAGCTGAAGCTGTAAGAGCACTTGCTCCAGGAATTGGCACTACTTTTATTCCCTCTTTATGAGCCGCATCTACCAACTCATATCCAGGATCAGATATACAAGGTGTTCCTGCATCAGTAACTAATGCTATATCCTTTCCCTCTTTTAAAAGATTGATTATATTAGCTATCTGGTGCATCTTTGTAAACTCATCATATCTATATACAGTATTCTCTATCTCAAAATGATTTAATAATTTTTTTGTAACTCTTGTATCCTCAGCAAATATGTAGTTTACCTCTTTTAAAATACGAATTCCTCTCAAAGTCATATCCTCAAGATTTCCAATAGGTGTTGCCACTATGTATAACATATCTCTTCTCTCCTATTTATTTTCTAGTAGTATTCCTTTTAAAATTCCAATAGCAGTATCTAGTTGAATATCTTGATGATTTTCAAACTCTTTTGCCTCTTTCTCTCCTACTACCTCTTTGATTAGCTCTTTTTTATTTTCCTTTGTTCCCTCTTCATCTATATTAGTAACCACACTATCAAATAGCATATATCCATTTTTTTCCTCTACCTTAACATCTGGCTCTATTCCTACTCCATGGATACATACTCCACTAGGTGTATAATACTTAGCTATTGTTAGCTTTATTCCATCTCCATCAGGTAGAGTAACTAGAGTTTGTACACTTCCTTTTCCAAAACTCTTCTCTCCTACAAGTATTCCTCTTTTATTATCCTTAATAGCTCCAGAAACAATTTCAGAGGCTGAAGCACTTCCTCCATTAATAAGTATTACTAATGGAAAATCTCCATAATATTTTCCCTCTCTATTAGAAATTTGTTCCTCTCCATCTTTAGATTTTACACTTACAACTTTTCCCTCTTTTAAGAACATAGAAGAAATTTTTATAGCTTGATCTAAAGCTCCACCAGGATTACTTCTTAAGTCAAATATAAGAGCTTTCATTCCTTGCTTTTGTAATCCTTCCAATGCTTTTGCTACATCTGGATATACATTTTCACCAAATTGAGTAAGTCTTAAGTATCCTATTTTATTTTTATCATCTACCATCTTACTCTTTACATATTTTAATTCTACAACTGCTCTTGTTATCTCTACCTCTTTAGGGTCTTTTATTCCATCTCTTACAACAGTAACTTTTACCTTTGTATTCTCTTTTCCTTTTAATTTCTCTACTGCCTCTTCACTAGTAAGATTATATGTAGATACTCCATCTATTGCTATAATTTTATCCTTAGGTTTCATTCCAGCCTTATATCCTGGTCCATCTTCAATAGGAGAAACTACTACTAATGGTTCATTTACTCTTTTTTGAACTACCATTCCTACTCCTACATATTTTCCCTTAATATCCTCTTGAAAATTTTCTAACTGTTCCTTTGTAAAATAGTTAGAGTGTGGGTCTCCTAAAGATTCTATCATTCCTTTTAAAGCTCCTTGCATAAGAGATTTTCTATCTACCTCTTTATCTCCCACATAATTTTGATTGATGACATCCATTATATCTGACAACTCTTTAAGCTGTCTAATATTAGATAAAAATCCTGTTGACTCTTCGCTAGCTTTATTAGTTGCTTTAACCTCTTCTTTTCCAAAACAATTAGTAAATATTAAAGCTGATAGAATTACTATTACTAATTTATTTTTAAGTAGCCCTCTCATATTGTACCTCCTAAACTTCTACCCTTCTCTACTATCTCTTCTATACTTATATATATTTCCTTAGAAGAATCTTTTCCGAAAAGAGAGATATATTCTACATTTCCTTTTGTTCCTGTAATAGGAGAAAAATCTAAACCTTCTAAATAAAGTCCCTCTTTTTTTCCATACTCTATTATATCTTTTATTACCTCTATATGTCTAGTATCATCTTTTACAATTCCACCTTTTGCTATATGTTCTTTCTCCACTTCAAATTGTGGTTTTATAAGAGCCATAAGCTTTGTTTCTGGTTTAAAGAACTTAATTAAATCTCCAATTATCTTTTTTATAGAGATAAATGAAACATCCATAACTATATAATCAACTTTATTATTATCAATATCCTCTAAAGTCAAATCCTTTATATGCATATTTTCTAAAGATTTTACTTGAGGATTATTTCTTAATTTCCAATCTAACTGATTTGTTCCTACATCTACTGAATATACAAATTCAGCTCCATTTTGTAAGGCACAATCTGTAAATCCTCCAGTTGATGCTCCTACATCTAATACTTTTTTCCCACTAAAATCTATATTAAAAACTGATACAGCCTTTTCTAATTTCAATCCTCCACGACTTACATACTTTAAAGAATCTCCCTTTATCCTTATATTAGGCTCTTTATCTAGTTTTATCATAGTTCCACTCTTGTCTATTTTTTTCTCATCTACTATTACAAGTCCAGCCATAATAGCTCTTTGAGCCTTTTCTTTATCTGGAAAAAAACCTCTTTTTACTAGTAGAACATCTAACCTTTCTTTCATTGTACACCTCAGATTTTAAATATCTCCTCATCTATCATATATGGTAGTAGCGGACTTTCTAACATAATATTTTTAAATCCCTTTTTATCTACTACTCTCTTTAACTTTTCAGTTTCTCTCACTCTTTGAATAAAGAAATTATCCCCTATTGGGATTTTTTTATTTTTCTTATAGTAATTTAAAAGCTGTTTAGTAGTTTTTACTTTCAACTCCTGTTTTGCTCTTTTTAATCTATCCTTTATTACTCCTTGAGTACAATTTAACTTATCTGGAATATCGTCTAATTGGACTCCTTTAGCCATAAGATCCAATATCTTATCTGCACCAATAGGGTTAATTCTATGATACTTAGCTGAATACATATCAGCCCTATGAACAATATGAGCCTCTTTACTATTAGGTTGAATTTTTCCCCATTTCCCATGATGAGATAGAACTATATGAATAATATTTTTCTTAATATTCTCCTTTAGTTCTGCTCCTACTTTTTCCTCTATCTCTTTTAAAACTTTTTCAGTTTCTTTTGTTATATATTCTGGTTTTTTTAACATCATTTGAGAATGAGAATACTTCTCTTCCATCTTTCTTATACTTCCCTTACTCAAATCATGTATTATAATTCCTACTGTCAAAGCAAAAAAATCCACTCTCTCCTTTGCTTCTAAAAATGTTCTATAATCTCTTTTTAGCTCATCTATTGAGATTTTTAAAACATCATATGTATGAGTAGAAACCTTTACTCCTTGGTCATCAAAAAGTTCTAAATCCTGTACCATCTCTAACTCTAATAGAGAGGTTATAAAACCAAGTGCTCTCCTATTTTTTTCCTGCATCTATTTTTTCCTCAATTCTTTTTATTAAATTTTCGCCTCTCAAACCAAACTCTTCTAAAAGCTCACTTCTTTTTCCATGAGGAATAGCTCCCTCTTTTAGAGCTATTTTTCTAATTCTAACATCTATATCTCTTTCATTGTAAAATTCCATTATACTGCTTCCAAAAGAATTTTTCTCATAGGCTTCTTCCAAAACAAATATATTTTCATACTCTTTTACACAATCTAAAAGATATTTTTCATCTAATGGTTTTAGAGTGGAAGCATTGACTATTGTTCCCTCTATTCCTCTAGCTTTCAATCTATCCTCTATATCTAATATCTCTTTTAGCATACTTCCTGTTGCTATAAAAAGATTCTTCTTTCCTTTTTTTATCTCATGCCATTTTCCAAACTCAAATTTTTTAGCTTTATCTATATTATATTCCACTTCTCTTGGTATTCTTATCATAAGTGGTCCTTCTTGGAAATCTTTAGAAAATTCTAACATCTCTACTAACTCTTTTGATGTTGCTGGTGCTAGTACTGTATAATTAGGAATAGTTAAAAATATTGATAAATCATAAAGTCCATTATGAGTCTTCCCATCTTCTCCTACAATTCCTGCTCTATCCACTATAAATCTTACAGATAAGTTTTGTAAAGAGATATCATGTATAAGTTGGCTATATGCTCTTTGTAAAAATGTAGAATATATGGCTACATATGGCTTTTTCCCTTGAGTAGCAAGTCCCCCTGCAAAAGTTACAGCATGCCCTTCAGCTATACCTGTATCTATTGCTCTTGTTGGAAACTTTTTGAAAAACTCTCCAAGTCCTGTCCCTTTTACCATACCAGAACATATTACATAGATATCACTATCCTCTTCTCCTAATTTTACTATCTCACTTCCAAATATACTCGAATAAGTTTTTACAGTTGAATTAGTATTTCCTGTTTTCATATCAAAAGGAGAGATTCCATGAAATTTTTCCTTATCCTGTTCTGCATAACTATAACCTTTTCCTTTTTGAGTCTTAACATGTATAAATATAGGTCCTTCCATATTTTTTATTTTATTTAAAGTTGACAATAACTCTTCAGGATTATGTCCATCTAATACTCCAAAAAATTTAAACCCTAAACTTTCTAGCATGCTTAGAGGTAAGAAAAAATTTTTTAATGAGAACTCCATTCTTTCTAAAGTATTAGAAACTTTATTAGCCTTTATTTTTTTTATTATTCCCTTTATATCATCTCTTAAACTCATGTATTTTTCACTTACCATAAATTTTCCAAAAAATCTTGAAAGTGAACCTACATTTTTTCCAATAGACATCTCATTATCATTTAAGATTACTATCATATTTTTTAATTTATTTCCACCTATATTATTAAGAGCTTCTAAAGAGTGACCATTAGATATAGATGCATCTCCTATCACTACTACCACTTTTTTCTCTGGAGAAGCCATAGCTATCCCCGCTCCTGCCGAAAGTGCAGTTCCAGCATGTCCTGAGATAAATGGATCTACACTACTCTCTTTAGGATCTGTAAAAGGACCTATTCCTCCTCTTTGCCTAAGAGTAGAAAACTTCTTATCTCTTCCAGTAAGTAACTTGTGAACATAAGATTGGTGACCAACATCAAATAGTAATCTATCTTTGGAAAAGTCAAATACATTATGTAGGCACAGTGTCAGTTCTACTATTCCAAGATTAGAAGATAGATGCCCACCATTTTTACTTACTGTTTCTATTAAAGTTTCTCTTACCTCTTTTGCTTTTTTATTTATCTCTTCAATACTCATACTATGTATATTTTTCATCTACTCTACCCCTGTAAATAATCAGTAAAAATTAAACCTACACCTATTCCTAATATACACCCTACTAATACTTCAAAAGGTGTATGACCTAAAAGTTCCTTTAGCTTTTCACTTTTCTCTTTTCCAAAATATTTTTCATATCTCTTCTCTCCTAACATAAGAGGTATTTTTTCTACAAATTGATTAATTACTCCAGCCTGCTTTCCAGCTGCTCTCCTTATTCCAGTAGCATCATACATCACTATTCCAGAAAGAATTATTGCTATAGCAAATATATCACTGCTTATCCCATGGCGAATCCCTATACATGTAGTCAAGCAAGATACAGTAGAACTATGAGAACTAGGCATACCACCTGTTTCCCACATCCTTCTTATATTCAGCTTACCATCTGAAAAAATAGTTGTTAAAACTTTATAAAATTGAGCTATAAACCAAGCTATAAAAACTATATCTAGTATTCTATTACCAAAAATTATTCCACGACTCATAGCTCTCTCCCCTTTCTATTACTTAAATACTTTTTAATTCTAAAGAGATTACAGGCTTATCCTTATTCTCTTTGAAAAGTATAATAGTTCTTCCTATTATTCCTACTACTTCAAACTCTTTGCATTGAGAAAGTTGCTCCATTATTTCCATTTTTTCCTCTTCACAATTTTGAAGTATTTTTACTTTTATTAATTCTCTTGACTCAATAGCATCTAATATACTTTGAATTAAGTTGTCAGTTACTCCTTCTTTTCCTATTCTTACTAGTGCATCTAAATCATGTGCCTTCTTTCTTAGATATGCTCTTCTTTTACTTGTTAATTCCATTTTTGTCTCCTTCTCTATTTCTTTATTTATTATACTTCCATTATTATTGGTAAAATCATTGGATTTCTTTTTGTCTTATTATAGAAAAACTTAGCAGCAATATCCCTTGTAGTATTCTTTAATAATCCCCAATCTTTCGAATAATAGTTAGATGTATCATCTATTTTTTCTTTAATATTCTCTATTGCTTCTTTGATTATATCATCTGACTCTTTAGAATATACAAATCCTCTTGTTACAATATCTGGTCCTGCTACTATTTTTCCTGTTTCTTTATCTAAAGTAAATACTATTACTACAACTCCATCTTGTGATAGTTGTTGTCTATCTTTTAGTACTATATTTCCTATATCTCCTACTCCAAGTCCATCCACTAATGTACACCCAGCATTTACTTTTCCTTTTATCTTAGCTCCCGATTTTGTAACTTCTATCTTACTACCATTTTGAGCTATAATTATATTATTCTTAGGAATACCTGTTTCCATTGCTGTATCTTGATGAGCCTTTAACATCTTATGCTCTCCATGTACTGGCATAAAATATTTTGGCTTAATAAGATTTAGCATAAGCTTCTGCTCCTCTTTACTTCCATGCCCTGATACATGTATTCCAGCTATTTTTTTAAATACAACCTCAGCATCATATTTTAACAGATTATTTATATTATTAGATACTGCTCTCTCATTTCCTGGAATAGGTGTAGCTGAGATAATTACTGTATCCCCCTCTTTTATTTTTATATGTTTATGCATATTTTTAGCTATTCTTGATAAAGCAGCCATAGGTTCTCCTTGTGTCCCAGTACAAAGAATTACAACTTTATTATCCTTTAAAGTATCTACTTCCGATAGTGGTACCATCATATCATTAGGTACCTTTAGATATCCTAAACTTCCAGCAATCTCAAATACCTTAACTAAACTTCTTCCATCTATTGCAATCTTTCTTCCATACTCTTGTGCAACATTTACTATCTGCTGAAGTCTATGCACATGTGAAGCAAAGGCAGCAACTATTATTCTTCCCTTAGCTTTAGAAAACTCTACCTTAAAAGCTTCTCCTACACTTCTCTCAGATGGAGTAAACCCTTCTACTTCTGAGTTAGTAGAATCAGATAGCATTAAATCTACTCCCTGCTCTCCTATCTGTGATAATCTTGCAAAATCTACTCCCTCTCCATCTACTGGAGTTAAATCTATCTTAAAATCTCCTGTATGAAATACTGTTCCAGCTGGAGTAGTTACTAAAAGAGAATATGCATCTGTTATTGAGTGAGTTATTTTAATAAACTCAACAGTAAAATATTTCCCTACTTTTATTTTAGTTCTACCCTTTACCTCTTTCATCTTAGGTATATCTTTTGTAAAACCATTTTCAAATTTTGATTTAGCTAATGCTAATGTAAGTTTTCCTCCAAACATTGGAACTGATTTATCAATTTTTTGATAAAGATAAGGAATAGATCCTATATGATCTTCATGTCCGTGAGTTACAAATAATCCCTTTATCTTATCTTTATTATTTTCTAAAAAGCTAAAATCTGGAATAACTAAATCTATTCCTAAAAGATTTTCATCCGGAAATATAACCCCAGAATCAATAATGATTATTTCATCTCTATATTGGACTACTGTACTATTTTTCCCTACTTCTTCCATTCCTCCAAGAGGTATTACATACATTTTTTCCTCTTTTTGTGCTTTAGCTTCTTTTGTTTCTACTACAATATTAGTAGCTACTTCCTTTGCTACTTTACCTGTAGCTTTTTTTACCTTTTCAGTTTTTAACTCTTTTATTCCTTCTTTGATAGCTTTTATTTTTTCTTTTATGCCATCTACTCCTGTATTACTACTTTCTAACTTAAATTTTCTCTCTAATCTTTTTCTTTTTTCTTGACTTATACTACCTTTTTCTGTTCTTAACATCTTCTCTCCTTTTTTCTAAAATCTCCCTCCATTACAAATCTTTTTCATCATTTTCTATTTTTCTCCCCTCTTGTGGAACTTCAGTTGGTCTATTTTTTATCTCTAGATATTTATCTATAAATTTTCTAGCCATTCCTCCAGCTACTGCTCCTCCTCCTCCAGCTCCTTCTAAGATAGTTGCAAAAACTATCTCTGGATCATCTGCTGGAAAATATCCTGCTACCCAAGCATGAGTTATTTTTGAATGAGCATTCTGTGCTGAACCACTTTTAGCTGCTACTTTCATTCCTTTTGTTCTTAATACTTTTGTAGTTCCATTATCCTGTGATACTGTAGCTATCAAAGCATCATTTAGAATATTATAGTATGACTTTGGATAATACTTAATCTCTTTTTTATATAGCTCTATAGGGTAGCTTTTTCCTTTAGAATCTTTAAATTCCTTCACTAAATGCGGAGTATATATCTCCCCTTTATTTGCTATTGCTGCATAGAGATTTGCTATTTGTAATGGTGTAACCAAAAGATACCCTTGCCCTATTGATAATAGTATGGTATCTCCTTTAAACCAACCACTTCCTATCATCTTCTTTTTCCAAGCTGTGTCAGGAAGCAAACCTTTTTTTTCTCCTGGAATATCAATTCCAGTTTTCTCTCCTAGCCCAAAAGAAGTAGCTACATCTATAATTGGCTTATGTCCAATCTTATCTGAATATTTATAATAATATGGATTCGCAGATTCTACTATAGATTTCTTCATATCTGTATATCCATGTCCTCCAGCTTTCCAAGCTCTCCATTTCCATTTTCCTATTTGATAATATCCAGTTTTATCATAATATTGTTCTTTTGGGTCTACACCATTTTCTAAAAAAGCTATTGCCGATACCACTTTAAATACCGAACCTGGTGGATATTCTCCTGCTATTGCCTTATTAGAAAGTGGCTTTCTAGGATCATTTATTATCTTATCCCATTCATCATAGGATATTTGTGAACTAAACATATTCAATGAGTATGTTGGATAACTTACCATTGTAAGTATCTCTCCATTTTTGGGATTTAAAGCTATGAAAGCTCCTGCTCTTCCATCAGCTTCAAACTGTTTTTCCATATATTCTTGAAGTTCCATATCCAGTGTTATATGCATATCTTTTCCTGGAATTGGATTCTTTTTTTCTTCGATTTTTCTCTGTAACTTATTAAGGGCATTAACTTCTATATATTCATACCCATCTTCCCCTTGAAGTTCTCTATCATATCTGTTTTCAAGTCCATCTTTTCCAATAATATCCCTTGGTCCATATCCTTCATCTTTTAATTTTTCATACTCTTTTTCAGATATCTTTTTTACATATCCTATACTATGGGCTGCTACATCATCAAAAAGATATCTTCTTTTTGAATAAGTCTGTACTTGAAGATATGGATAATCTATTAATTGCTCTATCAATTTATGAGCTATCTCTGGTTTTAAATCATCAATTATGACATTCTCTCTTGTATATGGAAATATCTCTCCATATTTTATTCTTTTAGATATATAATCTTCACTATAGCCTGTAATTTCACTAATTTCTTTCAATACCTCTGGTGTTTGTTTTCTCTCTTGGAGATAAACTAATCTATATCCAGAACCATTAGTTACTATAAGTCTTCCCTTACTATCATATATTTTTCCTCTAGGAGCTTCTATCTCCTTTATCTTTATTCTATTTCTTTGAGAGAGATAGGAATATTTATCTCCCATTAAAACTTGTAAATAAAAAATTCTTAACCCCATTAATAAAAAGACTAATAACATAAAAGCTTTTAATATTATATTTCTAGAGTTATTCTCCTCTCCAAGTTTTATATTAATATTCCTTCTCTTCAATTTTTTCATAATTATCCTTTAATATTTTCCCTTTTCTTTGAAATTTTTACATAAATAAAGTTTAAAACTATAAAAATACAAATATTTGCAATAACATACTCTTTTTTCAATCTATTTATAGAAAGAGCTGCATATACTCCTAACTGTAACAATGAAATTAGAACGATATTTGCTTTTCCATAAGTTAGATGTGTAAATAAATAATGAAATAAATAATAACCAAGTAATAATATAATAAGTATCTCAAAAAAATTATTTGTTTGCAAAGAACGTATCAAAATTACAAGAATAACAAGTCCTATCTCTTTTTCCTTTTTTAAACTTACTAAATAAGTTAAAAATGGTAATGTAACTCCATACATATTAGCAGTAAGAGGTAAACTCACTTCAACTACAATTAGAAAAAAAGAAATTAAATAAACCATTTTCTCTCACTACTTTGTTATTACTCTTATTTTATTTTTTAAATTATTATTTTCTATTAAACTATCTATATTTAAAGTTTTTGCTATCTTATAAGCTATAAAATAATCTTCAGAAGCATATTCTACAAAAGAACTCTCAACTTTTATTTTATCTTTTTCACTTTCAACTTTTCTATATCCTTCTCTTTTTAATTCATTACTTATACTTTGAACAGTTGCATTATTTTCTCCAGCTACCTCTATTGTAAAATCTATATTTTTCTCTTGTCCTAACACTACTACTATATTAGCAAGTGTTGGAATAGTTGGTACCTGTTGAATTTTAAAATATTTTTCATTCAATTGCATAACTATATCTTGAGCTTTTTCTATTGAGATATCATTTAATATAATATAACTCTCTTCTAAATTTTTCTCATAGTTAGCAGCATTATATTTCATTCCTAATTTATTTTTAATATTCTCTCCTGTTCTTCTAGCATATCCATTTATTCCATTAGCATTCAATACATCCACTATGATATTTTCATTTACTTCATTTTTATTTTGTTGTTCATTGTACAAAGAATCATACATAGAGTATAAGCTAGATGTTATTATATATCTTTTATTATCCACTGTTGTTTCAGGAATATTTTTAGCATTTTTTACATTTAATTTTACTTGTCCAAACTTAACTGTCATATAATTATTTACTTGAACTGGCAATAATTTATTTATAGTTTTTAAAACTTCTTCTTCATTTTTATTAGCAACTAAATCTCTTACAGTTGTATCTTTATCAATATTTATTTCAAAAGGAATTCTTACTGCTAATTTATCTTGGTACACAGCTATAAGATTTTCTTTTCCTATTATTAAGTAGCTACTATTTTTATCTAGCTCTGGATTCTTTCTCATTGAATTTACAAATAAAAATCCACCTAATGCAACTATTATTAAAATTACTGTAAATATTGCTCTCACTCTTTTATTCATCTGCTACTAACAACTCCTTTTCTAATGAGGTAATCTTTACTTCTATTATCTCATTAATCATTTTTTTGTCCCCTTTTACTTTTACTCTCAAGTAGTTTTCACTATAACCATATAGATACCCATCTATCTCTTCCTCTATTAAAATTTTTAAAGATTTTCCTATATAGTTTTCTCTTTCAATTATAGCCATCTCTTTCTTTAACTCTTCTAATCTATCTGCTCTCTCTTTTTTCACTTTTGAGTCAATCTTATTTTCTAATCTACTAGCAACAGTATTTTCTCTATCAGAGTATTGGAAAATATGTAATCCTGAAAATCCTATTTTCTCTATAAGATTATAAGAGTTTTGGAACATCTCCTCACTCTCTCCAGGAAATCCTACTATAATATCAGCTGTATATTCCATATTCCCTACACTGTTTTTTAACTTTAGAAGTCTCTCTTCTATCAAATCACTTCCATATTTTCTCTTCATCATCTTTAAAACTGTATCATCACATGATTGAAGAGATATATGTAAATGTGGCATCAGATTTTTATATTTAAACATATCTACAAATCTATCAGAAATTTTATCTGGATATACAGAACCTATTCTGACTCTTTCTAATCCCTTTACTTGTAAAATCTCCTCTAACAGATCTTCAAAATCTATATCCTCTTCTAAATCCTCTCCATAAGCTCCTAGATTTATTCCAATTAAGATTATCTCTTTAAATCCTTCATTTACAAGTTTTTCTATCTCTTTTAAGATATTCTCTTTTTTTCTTGACCTACTTCTTCCTCTTGCAAAAGGTATTTTACAATATGAACAAAAATTATTACATCCATCTTGTATCTTAACGTATGCTCTTGACATCTCTCTTAGAGTAGCAAACTCATACTCTGTGTATTCATACTCATCAAAGATATTGTCATTTTTCAATCTATCTATTGTCCTATTCTCAATATCTTCTATAAAATTTACTATCCCTTTTTTATATTTATTTCCTATTACATAATCTATATCTTCCATCTCTAGTAATTCTTTACTATTAGTCTGAGCATAGCATCCTGTAACTATTACTTTACTGTGAGGATTTACTTTTTTAGCTCTCCTCAACATATTTCTTGTTTTTCTATCTGCTACACTAGTAACAGTACAAGAGTTTACTATATAGATATCTGCCTCATCTTCAAAAGCTGTTTCTGTATACCCCTTTTGAAGAAGTTGATTTTTTATACTCTCAGTTTCATATTGATTTACTTTACAACCTAGAGTATAAAAAGCTACTCTTTTATTGAAATTCATTGATTAAAACTCCTCCTACTACAATAGAAGCTGTCTCTGCTCTTAGAATTCTTTTTCCCAATGTTACTATATTAGCACCCTTTTGTTTTAGATACTCTATCTCTTCAATATCAAAACCACCCTCTGGTCCTACTATATATAAAACACTCTTTAACTCTTTTGTCTGCTTTCTTAAAAGATTTTTTAAAGTATACTCATCTTCACACTCATAGGGAACAATTACTAAATCATAATCTTCCAGCTTCAATTTTTCTATTTTTGTTACTTCATCAATAATTAGAGGCTTCACTCCTTGACACTGTTTCAAAGCCTCTCTCACAATTAAATCCCATTTATCTTTCTTTTCACTTACCTTTGCTACTCCTCTTTTAGTACTCAAAGGTATTATTTTATTTATTCCTATCTCAGTAAGTTTTTGGATAGTTAAATCCATCTTATCATTTTTCAATATTCCAATAGCAGCATCTATCTTTACCTTAGTAGAAAATCTATCTTCAAAAATCTCATCTATAACTAGAGTTACACTTTTTTTATCTAACTCTGCTACTCTACAAAGATATTCCTTTTCTCCGTCTACTGCTCTTACTTTTTCATCTATTTTTACTCTAAAAACATTTTTTAGATGATTGACATCTCCCTTTTCATCTATTATAATCTTATTTTCTAAAATATTCTCTTCTGATATTATAACACTTATCATAGGATTCTCCTATATCATATCTTTATTTTTTATAAATTCATCTAAAGTTGTTTCTTCTAGTATCTTAGTCATAGCATTGTCCAATTTTCCCCAGATACATTTTCCAGAACAAGTTCCATCACTACATACTGCTTTATGCTCCTCACTTTCATTACAATCTATCACTTTTTCCTCTTCATCTAATATCTTATAAAGTTGATGCAATGTAATCTCTTTAGGTTCCTTGGCTAGTCTATATCCACCATTAGGTCCTCTTTTTCCCTCTATTATATTTTCATTTTTTAACTTAAATAGTATCTGCTCTAAATATTGAACTGATATTCCTTGTTCATCAGATATCTCTTTTATTCTTACTAATTTATTTTCACTACTTTTATCGGCTATATATACTAAAGCCTTTAATCCATATCTAACTCTTGTACTTATCTTCATTACTTATCCTGCTCCTTCACTCTTTTAAAATGCTCATAAGCTTTCTCTGTAACAACTCTTCCCCTGTTAGTTCTTTTAATATATCCAATTTTTACTAAGTAAGGTTCATATACCTCTTCTAAAGTTCTTCTATCTTCACCTAAAAGTAACGATAATGTCTCTATCCCCACTGGTCCTCCACCATAATTGTCTATTATAGCATTGATTATATCTCTATCTAAATCATCTAATCCCACTGAATCTACTCCTAATATATCTAATGCCTTCATAGAAATTTCTTTAGTAATTACTCCATTTCCTCTTATCTCACAATAATCTCTTACTCTTTTTAGAAGACGATTGGCAATTCTTGGAGTTCCACGACTTCTACTAGCAAGCTCTAAAGCTCCCTCTCTCTCCACCTTTACTCCTAAAATTTTTCCCCCACGAAGTATGATTTGAGCTAACTCCTCTTCAGTGTAATATTCCATTCTATGAGTAACTCCGAATCTATCTCTAAGTGGAGAACTTAAAAGTCCAGCTCTTGTAGTAGCTCCTATCAATGTAAAATTAGGCAACTCTATTCTGATAGAACGAGCAGATGGTCCTTTCCCAATTATAATATCTAACTCTCCATCTTCCATAGCTGGATAAAGTATCTCTTCCACTGTATTATTTAATCTATGGATTTCATCTATAAATAATATATCATTCTCCTCTAAAGATGTAAGTATTGCTGCTAAATCTCCTGCTCTTTCTAGTACTGGACCAGAAGTTATCTTAAGATTTGCTCCCATCTCATTGGCAATAACCCCAGCTAGAGTAGTTTTTCCAAGTCCAGGAGGTCCATATAATAGTATATGGTCTACAGAACTTCCTCTTCTTTTAGCTGCCTCTATATATATTGACATCTTATCTTTCAAAGACTCCTGTCCTATATACTCTCTAAAACTTTTTGGTCTTAGACTTTTTTGTACCTCTATCTCATTTTCAAACTCTTCATTTGCTACTACTCTCTCCACTTATTTCTCCTTACATTATCATTCCAATGATAAATTGAACAAAACCAATAATTGCTCCTAATATTGCTCCTATTACTTCAATATGTTTAAACTCTCTCGCTGCTAAAGTGTATGTTACCTCTTCTAATTTTTCTAATGAGAAGGCATCTACATTTTTTACAATAATTCCTTTAAAATCTACATTCCCTTTTAAATAATTTGAAAACATCTCAACTATATTATCTTTATTTTCTAAAATTGAATTTTTTATTATACCTTTTATTTTTTCTAGCATATCACTACTTAAAAACATAGCTAACATAGGAAAATTTCTTGTTATTTCACTTTGAAGTTTCTCTTCTAAAATTCTATCAATAACCGCACTCATCTCTTTTTCAAGTTTCTCCCCATCTAAAGATTTTAAAATCTCTTGTAAAGAAACTAACTCAGTTTGAATAACCTCGGCTATGCTCTCTCCTATCTCGTGCTTTCTCTTAGGTAGAAGCCCCTGTATTTTAAATAATCCTAAGTTTATCTCTTTGTATGGTCTGAATAACATTTTTATTGCAACATAGTTAGTTACCCAACCAATTCCTGCTCCTATTCCTACTATCAACAGTAATTTTATAAATAATTCTGTATTCAATTTTTACTCCTTTATTTCTCTTTTTATTTTTAAATATTTCCTGTATTTTTTTACCATTCCAGTAAACTATTTTATCATAAAAACAGGATTTTTTCAATTATATTATCCTATATTATTAAGGATAAAACTACTATTTTTTTTATATTCAAATTTCTATATTTAATTTTCTATTTCTATTTTATCTACATTTTTTTCTAAAAAAAGATAAAGAAAAACAAAGATTTACATATCCTATTTTATTTTTTAAAATAAATATATAACAAATATTTAGGAGGAAAATATGGCAGATATGACTAAAGAAACATTAATAGAAACAGCTGATATGATTTGCTGTAATACCTTTATTTTTAACCACAAATGGGATATGGAAGTTTGTAAAACTCCAGTAACTTTTGATAATGATATAAAATGGAATCATATCCCTTTTGATGATCCAGAGTGGACCTTTATGATGAATAGACATAAATTCTGGACTTTCTTAGCCAAAGCCTATCATCTTACAAAAGATAAAAAATATTTAGATACTTTTATCAGACAAATAAATTCTTGGATTGATAGTGTAGATATCTTTTCTGAAGAGTATAAAGGTTGTTCTCGAACTATTGAAATGGGACTTAGATGTATCAACTGGATTAAAACTTTAGAAATTTTTGAAAAAGATTATACTTTTGATAAAGAGTTTAAAACAAAAATATTTAAATCTTTAAAACAACAATGTGATGTGTTACTTGAAGTTTATGATGATTTTAGAATTTTAAGTAATTGGGGTGTTTTACAAAATTGTGGACTTATTACTTTTGCTTTTTATTACCACCTCACTGATACTGATTATTTTTCTATACCATTAAAAAGATTGAAACATCAATGTGCTATTCAAATATTACCAGATGGAGTACATTGGGAACAATCTCCTATGTATCAAAATGAAGTTTTAAACTGTATTCTTGAAGTGGCAATAAATTTTAAAAAGCATAAATTTTCTATTCCCCCATTTTTAAAAAGAACAATATCTAAAATAGGATACTCAAATATGGCTATGAAAAAACCTAGCCATACTCAACCTATGCAAGGAGATAGTGATTATACAGATTTAAGAGATATTATTACTAGATGTGCTGCTATTTTAAAAGATGGAACTCTAAAATCTGCAGGGTATTCTGAAATTGATTTTGAATCTATCTGGGAATTAGATGAAGAAAGTATAAAAAATTATCCTAGTATTCCTACTAACTATCCTAAATATCCTTCTATGGCTCTTGAAGAGAGTGGAAACTTCTTCCTACGTAACTCTTTTCACGAAGATGGGAACTATCTATGGTTTAACTGTGGAGCTATTGGAAGTGGACATGGACATGCTAATTTACTCCATTTCGATTTAAACTATCATGGAGAAGATTTCTTAATTGATTCTGGTAGATATACCTATGTGGAAGAAAATCCTGTAAGAGTAGAATTGAAAAATTGTTATGCTCATAATACAACTATTGTAGATGATGAGATGTTTTCTAAATTTAAAGGTGCTTGGGGAATAGTTGAAGCTGCTCTTCCCTTAAATAATTATTATAAATTTAATAAAAATTTTGACTATGTAGAGGGAGCTCATTTAGGATATCTTAATCTTCCTAATCCCGTTATTCCTATGAGAAAAATCTTTTATCTAAAACCAGAGCTATGGATTATAGTAGACCAGTTTAATACATCAGGAGAACATAAGTACTCTCAATTTTTTAACCTTGATGATAAGATTACTCCAACTATTGAGAATAACTCTGTTACCCTTCAAGGAAAAAATACTCTATTTATGAAGTGGTCTGATAAATTGGATATTGATATAAAAGATATTCAAATCTCTAAAGAATATAATAAGCTCCAACCTAGTAAACGTATCACTACTAATTTTTTAAATAGTGGAGCTACTACAATAATAACTGTAATCTCTCCTAAAGATTTTGAATTGGAGAAAATCCAAGTGAGAAGAGGAAATGATGATTTAGTTGAGGAAAATGAATCTAAAGCTATTAAAATCTCTTTAGATAATGATGAAATTATTTTCTTCAATTCTACAAAGGAAATTAATAATCAAAAGAAAACTTATAAATTAAATGATACTCTTTTCTACGGTAAAACTGCCTTTTTCTTAAACGGAAAATTAAGAGTTCTAAAATATTAAATATAAAAAGAGCAAGTCAACTATAAAGTTACTTGCTCTTTATTTTATAACCCAGTATCCTCCAATGTAAATATTAAAGTTATTCTTTTATTGAACTTTCTTCCATTCTCAATAACTCCAATACTTAATCCATCATTCAGATTTCCTAATTTTTCATTTTTTAATTTATAGTATTTTTTTAATTTTTCAACTCTATCTAAGGCTATATCTAAATTTTTAACAATTTTATTTTCAGACAGAAGTATAATTATATTTTCAGCACCAAATAGTGCAGAGCTTGTATTATAATCTCCTACCATAACTATCTGTCCATCTTCACTTATAAATTCCCCTTCTAATATAGCTATCTCCGCTGTTAAAGAATCTCTTTTTATCTCTTCTTTCTTTTCTCCAGCTTCCATATAGTTAAAAAATTTACACTCTTTTAATCTCTCTATGAATTCCTCTGTATTTAATTCCCAAGTATCTCCTAGAGCTACTGTTTTATCTTTGTTAAGTAAAGAGATTATTCTTTCTTTTCCCTCTTCTAAACTTTCTACACAATGAATCAAATACTCTTTATCCAATAGTACCTTACTTAACTCTTCAACTCTTTTATTTTTATACCATAATACATTTTTATCCATTAGTATCCCAATTCCTCTTTTATTAAAATTACTTTTACATTTCCAAAAGGTCTTTTACCGTTTGAAATAATAGATATAAAATTACACATTCTCATATGAGTAGAGCAGTTTTCGCATTTTCCACTTATATTACAAGGTGTTTTATGATTTAATCTTTTAGAGTTTAAAGGTCCTGCATATTTTAATCTTTCAAGTCCCTCATGAGTATCAGCTACTATTTTATTTATTCCACTTATAACTATAACATTTTTTGGACCATATGCCATACCTGCTACTCTATTCCCACCAGAGTCCACTTGTAACAATTTTCCATCTTCAGTTATAGCATTTGTTCCTGTTACAAGGTAATCACTTAAAAGAGATTCTCTCATAACTTTTACTGTATCTTCCCAAGTAGGTTGAGCAAATCTTTCAAAGAAAGAATACTCTTCACTTCTAAATTTTTGTAGAAGCCCTGTCATATTTAAAGTAACAGAGCCTCCCATACTTATAGAACTCCCTCTTGGTATCTCTTGTAATGTAAGCTTTTCAGCTTCTTCTACATTATTTACTAATACTACATCAAATCCATTATTTTTTAAATTTTCAATAGTTTTATTTATTTTTTCTTCCCTAAATAGAGCTTTTATATTCTGCATAATTCCTCCAGAGAATTAATTATTTTTCGCTTCTCTTTTTAATCTTAAAATTTCTGCATTCTCGTTAACTTTCTTCTTAGATAGTGGATATACTAACATAAACATTAACACAACTAAACAGAATAATGTTGCAGGAACAGCAGTTGCTAAGTTATAGATTCCATTTAAAACTTCTTGTGTTTGCTCTTTTACTCCAGATTGGAATCCTATAATTGCAAGAGCATATCCTACTATACTACTTCCAAGAGCTTGTCCAATTTTTCTCGAGAATGAATAGATAGCATAAAGTGTTCCATCTTCTCTTTTTCCACTTTTAATCTCTGCGTCATCAATAACATCTATGATAGCTCCCCATACTGTATATCCAAAGAAAGTTACTCCTGAGAATCCAACTGATGAAATAGCAACATATACCCAAGGATTTTTTATTCTTAAGAAGAATAATAAAGCAAATACTAATGAAGCAAGCCCTGCCATCACGCTGATAGACTCTCTTCTTCCAATTTTCTTAACTACTAAAGTAACTCCTGTTGCCATTGCTAAAGCTACTCCTAATTTAATAGCATTATATGTTGAAAGTGCTTCTGGCATTTTGAAATAGTAAGCATATAGATAAGCATTTACTCCACCAGTTAATAGGTTACCAAATATTAAACATACAGTTCCTCCTAGTATTCCTATCATAGCACGGTTGCTAAATATCATCTTAACAGAGCTTGCAAAAGATACCCCCTCTTTACTTAATGCAGGTACTTTTATACGTTCTGTTGTACAAGTATAACAGATATAGTAACATACTATTGCTATTAAAGATATTCCTCCAGCTGCAACTGGGAATATATTTCCATTATTTCTGATAACTACTTGAACTCCTTCATCTGTTATTATACGTTGATAGATTACTAATGGTCCAAAGAATCCTATTAAAAACTCTCCAATATATGCTCCCATTGCTCTAAATGTAATAAGTGATTGTCTCTCATCTGGTTTGTCAGTTATAGCTGAAGCCATTGCTCCATAAGGAATGTTTATTCCAGTAAAACAAATACTTCCATATAATAAGTAAGTTATATACATATATACTATTTTCACAATCATTGGATAATCTCTTAAGAATGATTGATACATTAAGAAACTTGCAATAGCAACTGGAGCTGCCATTATTCTTATCCACTTTTTGAACTTACCATCTTTACCTTGTGGAGCAGTATCAACTATTCTTCCCATAGTTATATCTGTAAAAGCATCTACTAGTCTTGACACTAGAAACATTGTTCCTACTACTGCTGGCTTCATTCCCCATACTTGTGTATAGAATACCATTAAAAATTGGCTTACAAATATAAGCATTACGTCGTTTCCAAAATCTCCAAAAAGATAACCTATCTTATCTCTCATACCAAAAGGTCTTATAGTTTTATTCGCTTCCATTGTTTTATTCTCCTCAATATTCCTATATTATTTTAATTTATTACCAGTACATTTTCCACTCTGGCTTCATTATTCTTACTAGTGCTTCCATATAGAAGTAATCTCCCCATATACAACACTCATCTACTCCTGAACCATGTGGTTTACTATATACTGCTTGAGTTAACAATCCGTTTGAATATTCTATATCCTTTGTTGTATATTTCTCTATTAATGATTTCATTATTGTATTTACAGCATTCTTATAAATTTTCTTATCTGGGTCTGTATCTGGTAAATATTTTAACATCTCTAACATTCCACATACTGCTATTGCTGCTGCTGATGTATCTCTCTCTTCTCCAGAATTATCATCAAACATTAAATCCCAGTAACATACGCTGTCTGCTGGTAATTTATTTAAGAAGTAGTTTGTTACTCTCTTAAATAGTGTTACAAATTTTTCATCTTTTAGGTAACTATATGCTAGTGGGAATCCATATACTCCCCATGCTTGTCCTCTTGCCCAAGCTGATTCATCTGATGCTCCTTGTGCTGTTACTCCTTTTGTTGGTTTTCCAGTTTCTGGATCAAAGAAGAATGTATGATGTGTTGAACTATCCTCTCTTACTACTACACTTGCTGCTGTATTAATGTGTTTTGTAGCTACCTCTCTATATTTAGGATCTCCTGTTACCTCTGTTGCCCAAAATAGTAAAGGTACATTCATATTACAATCTATTATTAGTCTATATGCATTAGGATCATCTAAATCTCCCCATGCTTGAATAAATTCTCCTTTTTCTTTAAATCTTCCTAATAGATGATCAGCTGCTTTTAATGCTGCTACTTTAGCTCTTTCTAATCCCGCTACTTTATATCCTGCTACTGCTGATGGAGTATATAAAAATCCTAAGTCGTGATGGTTTACTCCTACTTTATTTGTTATTCTCTCATCATAAAATTTTATTTGAAATTGAGCTACATTTTTATATCTCTTTTCTCCTGTTATTTCATGAGCTAGCCATAACATTCCTGTCCAGAATCCACTAGTCCAGTCGTCCCATTCTCCTCCATTTAATATTCCAGGATAGATATAGTTAGTACTACAAGGTCTTGGGTATGTATTGATAAATGTTTTACAATTCTGATCTATCTTTTTTAATGCTTCATGTAATGCTCCAAATAGCATCTCTCTTGGTAATTCTACATCTTTTGAAAATCTTTCTCTCATCTCTTTAGTTAATTCCATCTTATTTCCTCCTACAACTATTTAAAATTTAAAATTATCTTGATACTTATTTGCCCATTCCTTTAAAATTTTCTCAAATTTTTCAGCTAATGGATTTTCTTCTATTTTATCTATTTTTACTGGATTTAGTTGATATGGGTCTGCTATATTATCATAAAGTAATCTTTCCACTCCATAATCTAATCTATATCCTCTATTGATTACATAGGTATATCTCTCGCTTCTTACAGCTCTCCACCCATAATCTATATTTTTTTCTCCTATCTCTTCAAAACCTTTTACAGCTCTCACTTGTCCAGGATATGCAGAAAGTATTGCATAGTTTTCTTTCTTATCTCCTGTAAGTATAACCTCTTTTAAGTCTACTCCTTCTACAGTATTAGGAATTGGTAACCCCATAAGTGAAAGTATTGTAGGCATTATATCTACTCCATTTAATACACTTTCTGTTCTTCCTTTTATATATCTATCTCCATACTTTATTATAAAAGGAACTGCTACTGATTCCTCATACCATACATGCTTACTCCATAGTCTATGAGCACACAGTAACTCTCCATGGTCAGCTGTTAAAACGATTATTGTATCATCATAAAGTCCATCATCTTTTAATTTTTGTAATAGTCTTCCAAAGTTTTCATCTACTCCAGTTACTGCTGCAAAATATTTTCTCATTATCTCCTGATACTCATCATCAGTGAAATTAAGTCTTGGATTTACTGACTCTGTATGGTCAGTTACATCAGTTAAAAGAACATTTGGGTTTACCTTAAATTTTTTACCAGCATAGATATCTACATATTTTTGTGGTACCAAATCAAGTGGTGTATGTGGTGGATTCCATGAAACTATCAAGGCAAAAGGATTTTCCTTGTTTTTATCAATAAACTCTAATGCTCTATCTGTTTCATGCTCTACAGACCATTGTTTTACCTGTATCATTTCCTCACTATCATTCCAATAGTGTGGTTCTAAGTGATGATCATAAGCTCCATAGGAATACCAATAATCTACCCCATGTCTTTTCTTTCCAGGTGGAGTATATGCGTCCCAATCTCTTGCTCCAGATTTTGGATTTTCTACTAAATTACTCTCTGGAAGATCTAGATGCCATTTTCCTATATACCCTGTTGTATATCCATTATTTTTTAAAACATCCATTAGAGTAATCTCTTCCTCTTTTAAAAATACATTATTTAAACCATTTTTACAGTTTGTCCATACACCATGACTTATTGGATATTTTCCAGTAAACATAGTAGCTCTATTAGGAGAACATAGTGGACATGCACTCATAGCATTATCAAAACTTAATGCTTCTTCTGCAAAAGAATCAATATTAGGAGTTATTACTTCATCTTTTTTCATAAATCCCATTGCATCTCTTCTCCATTGATCTGCAAATATAAAAAGTAAATTTGGTTTTTTCATAGTTAATCCTCCCTCTTTTTATCTTCACTTTACATCAACATAATATTAAAATTTCGGCTTAATGTAAATCTTCATTATTCTTTTTTAATACAAAATAGAATATCGAAATCATCATTATTCTCTTTCAATACAAAATAGAATAATGATGATGTTTTATTTTAGAGTTATTTTTTTAAAATTATTTCTATTTCTGTATTCTTCTCCTTTTTGTTTGTTTATTTTTTTTATATTTTTTATTTTTTTCCTTTTTTTGTACATTTTTTTTGATGTTTTATTTTCATTTTTTATTGTATTTTTTTCTTATCAAACAGTTATTTTTTATAATTTCGTCTATCTTCCTCTTAATATTTAAAATTTATTAAAATTTACAAATTATTTTTTCGTCTATATTTTCAAAAAATTTTATAAAAATATCCTCTAGAATTTTGACATAGAAAAAACAAAAAATTTATGATAAAATAATACTTGTTAAGTGGCAGTTTATTGAAAGAAAAGGAGAGATTATGATATTAAAAAAAACATTATTTATTTTATTAGAAATTATTTTTTTTATAATTCCAACATACTCTCAAGATAATTTAAAAATAACTGACAAGCCATTGGAAGTTACAATATTAGCTATACATAATGACTTAGTTTTTAATGAAAATTGGTCTGTATTTAAGGAAGCATTTAAAGATACGAATATTAAATTGAAAGGAATTGGTTCAAAAAATCTTGCTGATGAAATACAAGCTTTTAATTTAATGATTACCTTTGGAGAGTTACCAGATATCATCTCATTAAGTCAAGGAGATAAACTTGAAGAGCTTGGAATGAATGGAAAAATACTTCCTCTAAATGATTTAATTGATAAATATGCTCCTAATATTAAAGCTTTTTTTGAAAAATATCCACGTTATAAAAAAGATGCAATTTCTGCAGATGGAAACATATATTTTATCCCAGATTATTATGATTGGTATGCTATGAGAGCTTCCCAGGGGCTCTATATTAGAAGAGATTGGCTTAATAACTTAAATTTAAAAGTTCCTAATACAATGGAAGAGTTTTATAAAACTTTAAAAGCTTTTAAAACTCAAGATCCAAATGGTAATGGAATACCTGATGAGATTCCATATTTTGAAAGAAATACAGAGTTTGTGGAAAAAGAGCTCTTAGGTTTATTTGGAGCTGAAATAAGTTTTTATATAGATGAAAATAAAGTTAAATTTGGTCCTAAAGAAGAAAGATTTAAAGAAGCTATTAGAGAAGTTATAAAATGGTATAGTGAAGAATTAATTGATTCTGAAATTTTTACAAGAGGGTTTCAAACAAGAGATTATATTTTAAAAAATAATCTTGGTGGAGCTACATTTGATTGGTTTAGTAGTACAAGTACATATAATACCTCATTAAAGGAAGAGGTTAATAATTTTGAATTTATAGCTATTGACCCCCCACTATATAAAGGTAAACGTTATGCTCCAGATGCTAGACCAACTTATTTAGGTGGCTGGGGAATAACTAAATCAGCTCAAGATCCTATATCTATTATAAAATACTTTGATTATTGGTTTTCTCCTAAAGGATATGAGTTAGCTAACTGGGGAATTGAGGGAGATACATTTCTAAGAGATATTGATGGAAATAAATATTTTACTAAGAAGGTTATGAAGGATAAAAATAGAACTCCTCTACAAGTTTTAAGAGAAGAGGGAGTTCAATTTAGAATAGGTGGTCCTCAAGATTATGAGTATGAAAAAGCTTGGGGAGAAACTGATGCAAATTTTTGGATGAAAAGATATACTCAAGAAGGCTTCTTAGTAGAACCTATGCCTACACTAAAATATACCTTAGCTGAAAATGAAAAATTGCAAACTATAAAACCTAAATTAGATACCTTTGTTAAAGATATGTGTCAAAGATGGATATTAGGAGTTGAAGACTTCGATACTACATATGATAATTTTTTAAAAGAATTAAAACATATTGGATTAAATGAAGCATTAGAAATAAACCAAAAAGCTTATGAGAGATTTATTTCTAGTAATTAACTTTATGCTTAGGAGAGTGTTATGAAAACTATTTTAAAAAAAGAGTATTGGAATAAAATTTCAAATAAACTTATTCCAATATTTGTTTTCCTTATTATATTTTTATTGACTATCTATAATACTAATAAAATACTCAATCAAACCCAAAAAGAAAATTTACAAAAAGCCGAAGAGCTTTACCAGAGCATTGATAAAAAATTAAATTTTCTTAATATTACTCTTTATGAGTTAAAAACTAGTTCACAATTTAAAGCATATTTTTCTGAAAACTCTTCTATTAGTGAAAAAAGATATAAGAGAATTAAACTTTATGAATATTTGAAAAAAACTAATACTATATATAATAGACTTGGATTTTCAATAGAATTTTTTGAAAAAAATGAAAATTTAGTTTTTTCTAATTTAGGAGTTATGGATAAAACTCAATATTTCAAATACAATGATTTTCCTGAAAATTTAGAAGAAAAACAAAAATTTCTTAATAAAGTGGGAGAAAAAATAAATTTTGTATTTTATCAAGGAAGTTTTGAGAAAAATAGTAATATTTATTGGATAATCTCTTTAGATAGAGAAGCTTTTTTTTCAGAAATATATTTTGAATTAGATAACTGGTATCTGACTAACGGAAATTTTAATATCAATCTAGGAAAAAAACCTCCTTTTTCTGATATTATTCCAGAAAAAATGATTAAATTTAAAATAAGTTATTTTAATGGTGATTTTATATATAGTTTCCCTAAAATTAATAGGGTTGAAATTTTTTCTTATGAATTATTTAAACTTATTGTAATAGCAGGAATATTATACTTTTTATGCTATCTATTAAAACTTTTTATAATTGAGCCTGTTAGAAGTTTAGCTACTAAAATTGGTTATTCAGGAAAAAATATCAAGCAAGAAGTAAAATTTATAGAACAGAAGATTGAGGAAATCACATTAGAAAATAAAAATCTTGAATATACTATTAGTGATATGAAAGTTTATCAAAACAGAAAAAAAATTAAAGATTTTTTACTTGGATTAAATAATTTAGAAAGTATTCAAGATATTATCTCAAATATCCCTGTTTTAAATTTAAAAAACTATAGAGTTTTAATTCTTGAAATTTTAGATGTAGAAGTTACAGATAATATTTATGATAAGATTAAAATCTCTAAAGAGTTTGTTTCTAAATATTTTGAAGAGGAAGTTATTTATGAAATAGTAGATATAGACTATAAGAGTATTGCTATTATTTTAGAAGATAAACTTAGCGAAGAAGAGTTAGAAGAGGTAATGATCTGTCTTGCTAATCATTGTGAAAGAAACTTCAAATTGACATTTTCTATTGCTATTACAAAAGAATATGCTAAATTAAATGAGATGCCAAGAGCATACAAAGAAGCTAAAAAAATATTAGATTACAAGTTTGTATTCAAACAAAAAAGAGTTATTTTCCTTAAAGATTTAAACGAAACTCAAACTAAGAAATATTACTATCCTATTGAGATAGAAGCTAAGCTTATAACTAAAACTTTAAATGCTAATGAGATAGGAATTAAAAGAATCTTAGATGAAATATTTGATGAGAGTAACACAGCAGATATTGATAAAAAACATTTAAAAGAATTTAGTGGGCTTCTTTATAATAGTTTAGGAAGAATTTTAATTCAATTAAAAGAGATGAATTCAGATATTGACCCTAAAATTTTTAGTAGTGAAGAAATTTTAAGAGCCAATGATTTAAAAGAGCTTAGAGAAAAATTTGAAGAAAAAATTCTAGATGTATGTAAAATAGCTAAAGAAAAAGATGAAGATGATAACTCTGATATAAAAAATAAAATAGAAAAATATCTTGAAGATAATTACCATATAGATATCTCTCTTGATAATCTTGCTGATTATCTAGGACACTCTTTTAAATATACAAGTATTTTATTTAAAAAAGTTATGGGGGATAATTTTAAAAACTATCTAAATATCTATAGGATAGAAAAAGCCAAAGAGATTATGGCTGAAAATAAAGATATTAAAATAAAAGATTTAGCCGAAAGAATTGGATACAATAGTTCAAATACTTTTATAAGAATCTTTAGGAAATATGAGGGAGTTTCTCCTGGGAAATACTTTGGTTTAAATGAATAATAGTAACTACCTAGCCAGTAAATTACTTTAAGAAAAAAGGAAAAAGTTTTGTTAACCTATAGGGTAATACAAATAAACTTTTTCCTTTTATTATAAAGCTATTTTATCTCTATTTTAGGTAGAATATTATTTAAAATATCCATATCTATTGTTCCTGTAGAATCTAACATAGCGTTAGTAGTTCCACAAGCTATTCCTAATCTAAAGCACTCTGCTAAATCTTTTCCTTGAGAAAGTGCATAAGCAAATCCCCCTACTGTTGAATCTCCTGAACCAACAGTATTTTTTATCTCTACTTTAGGAAATGTTCCTCTATATACTCTCTCTGGTGTTATAAGTAAGGCTCCTGCTCCTCCAAGAGTTACCATAACATTTTCAGCTCCTTTTTTCATAAGCTCTCTAGCTGCATCTGCTATCTCTTCAATAGAGTTTAATTTTCTTCCTAAAATATCCTCTAACTCCTCTTGATTAGGTTTTATAAGGAAAGGCTTAGCTTCTATTCCCTTTACTAGTGTACTTCCACTTGTATCAAGAATAAATTTTATACCTCTTTTATTTCCCTCTTCAATAAGAGTATTATAAACTAATGGGTCTATTCCCTTTAGTAAACTTCCAGAACCACATATTACTTTAATCTCTTTATCTTCTAATATTTCTAAATATTTTTTTATAAATAGATTACAAACTTCCATATCTCCTTTTCCAGACTCTAGGATCTCTGTAATTCCATCTATTTTCTCATCAATTATAGCAATACATGTTCTTGTTTCATACTCACTCTCTAAAAAATTGTTTTTTATAGAGTTTTCATTTAATTTTTTTAAGAAAAGTTTTCCTGTAAATCCACCAACTATACCTGTTGCTAATATATCTCCACCTAAAAGGTTTATTATTCTACTTACATTTATTCCTTTTCCACCAGCATTTTTTTCTATCCCTTGAGTTCTGTTGACATTTCCTAATCTAAAATTTTCAACATTATATCTCACATCAATAGCTGGGTTTAAAGTAACTGTTAATACTCTACTCATTATGCTTTCCCGTTACTTCCACACATTAAGATTTTTTCCATAGCAACTTTTTTCATAACCTCTTTAGCTGGTCCAAAATATTTTCTAGGGTCGCTTTCATTTGGTTTATTTACTAATACTTCTCTTAATTTTTCAGCAAATGGCATCTTTAACTCTGTTGCAATATTTACTTTTGTAATTCCTAATTCAATAGCTTTTTTAACTTGATCAGCTGGTACTCCAGAAGCTCCGTGTAATACTAATGGTACATCTACAACTGCTCTTATCTCTGCAAGTCTTTCGAAATCTAATTTTGGCTCCTCTTTATATACTCCATGAGCTGTTCCAATAGCTACTGCTAGAGAATCAATTCCTGTTCTCTCTACATACTCTTTAGCTTGAACTGGATTAGTATATTTGCTATCTTTATCATCTCTTACTAAGTCGTCCTCTTGTCCTCCAAGAACTCCTAACTCTCCCTCTACTGTTACATCAAATCTATGAGCATAATCTACTACCTCTTTAACTCTTCTGATATTCTCTTCAAAATCAAAGTGAGAAGCATCTATCATAGCTGACTTAGTTCCTAATTGAATAGCGTTTACTATCTCATCATAGCTCTCATGATGGTCTAAGTGCATAGCAATAGGGATATCATATTTATTTGCACAAATTTCTACAAGTTTTATAAAAAACTCTGGTCCTGCATATTTCATTGTTCCTGGAGTTGCAGCAACTATAATTGGAGATCTTAACTCTACAGCTGCCTCTACTACTGTTTGAATTGTTTCCATATTATGTACGTTAAAAGCTGGTACAGCATATTTTCCTTTTTGAGCATCTAATAATAATTGTCTTGTTGATACTAACATTTTTTCCTCCTATAAATCTATTAAAATTTTAAATTTACTTTTTTAAAAAATTATTTATTATATTCATGGATAATTACACCTTTAACTACTCTGTTAACCTCTCCTGTAGGACATGGATTATCAGGGTTAATTCCTAATTTTGCAGATTTTACTAAAGATATTAATTGTCCATATACTAGGTATCCTAATCCCGCAAATACCTCTTCAATCTCTCCTAGTTTTTCATCAGCAAATGAGAAGTAATAATCACAGTTATTTTTTACCTCTTCATCACATACAGTATCTAGTACGATTATTTTTTTCTTTCCACCTTCATTTTTAAACTCTTTTAAAAGGTCTAATTCATATATTCTTGTATATGGATTATTTGACATCATACATACGATAGCTGTTTTATCATTTACTATTGATTTAGGTCCATGTCTAAATCCTAAAAATGTGTTATAGAAAGAAGCCAATTTTCCACCTGTTAACTCTAGAACTTTTAAAGATACCTCTTCAGCTAATCCTTTTAAAGCTCCATCTCCTAAATAAACTATTCTCTCTATATCTAAGTCAGTTATTGTTTCAGCATCTGCTAATATTTTTTCTAGATTTTTTTCTACTAAGTTAGCTACATAAGTAACTTTTCTTTCCATTTCAGCAAAATCTTTTCTTAGTAAAACTAATACCCCTGCTACTACCATTGATGAGAAACTTCCTGTCATAGCAAATCCCTTATCATTTGTTTTTTCAGGCATTAGTAGAAGATATTTATTATCTCCCTCTTTAGAAATTTTTGCTAAATGTCCTTCTGGATTACAAGTTATAAAGATGTGATAAATATTTTTCACTAATTTATCAGCTAGGTTTACTGTAGCTACACTTTCAGGAGAATTCCCTGATCTAGCACATGAAACTAATATAGTAGCTGTATCTGCTTCTAAATATTGTTCTGGCATAGATACTATATCAGTAGTTGGTACTGATAAAACATCTATATCTACTTTGCTGTTTACATATGAACAAAGAGTATTTCCTACAAATTCAGAAGAACCTGCCCCTGTAAAAACTACTTTTACTTTTTTTCCTTGAACTTTTTCAATAAAAGCTCCTATTGACTTAAGGTTATTTTTTACTATTTCTAGTTCCTCTCTCCAAATAGAAGGTTGTTGAATTATTTCTTGCCAAGTTACACAATTTTTAAATTCCATCTTTTTTCTCCTTTTATCCTCAATTTATTTTATTTATTCATTACAAGGGCTGCTGCTCCCTTTATTCCCGCTTCCTCTTCTAACTTACCAAATGTAAAAATAAGGTTTTCCATTGTCATTCCTAATGCATATTTAGGTAGATATTTTTTTACACCATCTGTAATTATCTCTCCTGCTCTTGCTACACCACCAGTAAATATTATTATTTCTGGATTGATTATATTTAAAAGCATTCCTACCCCTTCAGCTAATTTTTCACAGAAGAAATCTACAATCTCACTTGAAAATTTATCTCCTTTTTTAGCTAAATCAAATATATGCTTTGCTTCTAGTTTTTCTAAATCTCCACCTATTACTTCATATAAGGCATTATTTTTATCTAGCTCTAATCTTCTTCTTCCCTCTCTAACTATACCAGTAGCTGAGCAATAAGTTTCTAAACAACCAGTAAGTCCACAACCACATTTATACCCCTCTTTATTTACCACTACATGTCCAAACTCTCCAGCTGCTCCTCCAGCTCCTTCTAATATTTTTCCATCTATTATTATTCCAGCTGCTATTCCTGTTCCTATTGGTATTGTTATACTATTTTTATACCCTTTTCCAGCTCCAAAAAGTGTTTCTCCTAAAGCTATTACCTTAACATCATTTCCAACTTTTACTGGTTTTCCTGTTACCTTCTCCATCAAATCCTTAGCAGGAAAATCGTTATTCCATGAAAAGTTTGCTGCTATTTTTACCACTGAGTTATTCACTACTGGTCCAGGTATCCCTAATCCTATAGCTTCTATACCCTCTACCTTAATTTTTAATTTTTCAGCTAATTCCTTTGTCTTATTCCAAATTCTATTAAAAGTATCCTCTGCTCCTTTTTTAGATTCAGTTTTTATACTCTCTTTTCCTAAAATATCTCCTTGAGCATTTAAAATACCTATCTCAACATTTGTCCCACCTATGTCTATTCCTACAAAATAATTCATCTTCTCCTCCTAAAATTTATACTGTTGTCCGTACCAATTTTATTTTAATTAAAATCAGACCCGTTAGAGTCTGTTATTTTGCTCTTCCTCAAGTTCAACTTCAAATTCGAATCTATCTCCTCTAACTGAACTTATGGTGTACTCGATAATCTCTATTCCTGTATATGTCCATCTCTGAAGCTTTATAACTGGTGTTCCCTCTACTATTGAAAGTACATCAGCAACCTTTTTGTCAGAAATTTCTAATGAAAATCTCTCAATGGCTTTTGTGAATATCATCTTGTATCTACTTTGTAGGATATCATATAATGGACTAATTAGCAAATCTTTTTTTGATAAATTTGGAAATTTTTTCACAGGTAGGTATGTTTTTTCATACATAATTTCCTCTCCATCTGCCAATCTAAGCCTTATCAGTTCAAAAACCTTATCTCCTTTTTCAATATTTAATTCTTTAGAAATTTTTTCACTAGCTTCAACTTCTTTAAAAGATAAAATTTTAGATTCAGGAACTTTACCTTGTTTTTTCATTTCCTCTGTAAAACTATAAAATTTTAAAAGTTTTTGTTTTAATCTTTGAGAGGAAACAAAAGTTCCACTTCCTTGAATTTTATATATATATCCCTTTTTCTCCAAATAATCTATAGCTTGCCTTACTGTTGATCTACTTAATTTATATTTCTCACAGTACTCTCTTTCAGCAGGTAACCTATCATTTTCATGTAACCCTTTACTCTCTATCTCTCCTATTATAATCTCTGCTAATTGATAGTACAGTGGAATCCTCTCTTTTCCTAATAACATAAGATTCCTCCATCATAATATTTTCCAATTATTATGATAATACCACTTTTATCACTTTTTTACAAGAATTTATTTTAAAGGAGTTGTCACAAATCATTTGCCACAACTCCTTTTATTTAAACTCTATTAAATTTCATAGATTATTCTATATAACCAGTTTTCTAGTGGATCTTTGATCTTTACCATTTCAGCATGAAGTTCTTCTAACATCTCTCTTTTTATTTTAGAATACTTCTCATCATAGAATAAATTGTGTAACTCTTGTGGGTCATTTTTTAGATCATATAGTTCTCCAACATCAGTGGCATTGAAGATAAGTTTATAATCATCTCTTCTCCACATTCTTTGTTCAAAAGCCACAAAATGTCCAGCAAGTTGTCCTAATACACCTTTTCTATCATTATTTTTTCCCTCTCTTAAAATAGGTAATAATGATTCTCCATCAAAGAAATCAGGTGCTTTTTTCCCTGCTACCTCATTACAAGTAGAAGTTAAATCGTGAAGATATACAAAGTTATTATCTTCCTCTCCTTTTCTATTTGAAAGTGGATCTTTTATTATCATAGGGATTCTATATGTTGTATCAAACATAAACTCTCCCTTTTCTATCATTCTATGAGCTCCCATAGCATCTCCATGGTCAGCAGTTATTGCCATAAATAAACTCTCATACAATCCCTCTTCTTTAAGGAATTTTACAAACTCTCCAATAGCGTCATCAATAAGAGTTATATATCCCCAGAACTTACTGATTACCTCTTTCCATCTCTCTTCTGAAGCACTCCACATTCCCCACATTTTAGATATATCTTTATAGTGTAGTGGCTTTCCTTCTAATGGATTATAAAAGCTCTCATCTAACACAACATCTTCTGGCTTATACATAGAATAATATGGCTCTGGTATTACACATGGTGTATGTGGTCCCCAAAAGTTCATCCATACAAAGAAAGGTTTATTTTCTTTTTTAGCTTCTAATACAGCTTTTTTAGCTTCATCTACTACGAAGAATGGTAATGAAGCTTCTCTTGGTCCACTTAATAATCCACATAACTCTTGAACTCTAAGATGTGGGTTCTCTCCAAAATACTCTCTTGTTACTTCTGGAATCTCAAATCCTTTCTCTTCTAACCACTCTCTATATCTTGGCTCCTGTTTTGGTCCTTGAGCAAATACCATATTTTTATATACTCCACTTCCTGGATATCCATATCCATCAAAGTTGTGTCCTCTAAATCCAAAATCTCTTGGCAATACTGTTTTTCCAACGTGCCATTTACCAATTAAGTAGTTAGCATAATCTTCCATCTCAGTTATGATATTAGGATTATCCAATTTAGGATCTCCCTCTCCACCTTTTTCGCTATTTCTCATTAATTCATGATTACTTGGCATCTGTCCTGTAAAAAGAGATGTTCTTGCTGGACCACACACTGAAGCTGGTGTAAAAGCGTTATTAAACTTTACTCCATCAGCTGCTATAGCATCCATATTTGGAGTTTTTACTATTTTATGTCCATATGTTCCAAGCATATCTACTCTTACTTGGTCTAATAATATAAAAGCTATATTATTCATTTAATATTGCCTCCTTAACTATTTTCTTTTCTTTTTTTCCTTTTGTCTTATTTATTACAAATAATATTATAACTGTCAATATAACAAATATTCCTGTTAATTTTCCTAATCCATTTCCTCCAGCTAATCCTATTGGAGATAATACTGCATAAAGATATGCTAATCCTATTATTAGTATTGCTGAAAACTCTCTTACATATTTCCAATCACTTAAATCTACATTTGATTTATTTTTTGCAGACGGAACATATGGAATCTCTCTTTTGAAAATACTTCCTAGTATAAACATTGCAACTATATCAAATACAAATAATCCTCCCATTACATGAGTAAAGTTTATTTGAACTTTAAAAATCCATACTAGTGAATAGTATAAAATAACATGTAGTAATACAACTATTCTTGCTGCTTTTCCTGATATTGTTTTATTTAAAAATCCTACTGCTACTAAAGCAACTATTGGAATATTAAAGAATCCTGCAAATCTTTTTAATAGTAAAAATAATCCTCCTGTTCCATATTGTAATAATGGAGCAATTATCATAGATACTATTGCTATTATTGTTCCTGCTATCTTAGCAACTTTAATCAAATCTTCATCTGAAATATCTTTTTTAAATATTGGTCTATAAATATCATAACAGAAAAGTGTTGCAGCACTATTGATAAATGAGTTAAATGTACTTAAAATTGCTCCAAATAAGCAAGCTGTAAAGAAACCTAATAATGGTTTAGGTAGTACTTTTGAAACTAACATTGGATAAGCTAAGTCTATTGTTTTTATAGAATCTCCAAAAATATGGAATGATACTAATCCAGGTACATTTAATAAAAATGGTAAAAATAATAGGAATACTCCTGCATATAATATACCTTTTTGTCCCTCTGCTAAACTTTTAGCTGCTAACGATCTTTGAATAATTGCTTGGTTTGTTGTCCAATAGAAGAAGTTTACTATTAAGATTCCTGTAAATATAGTTGTCCAAGGTACAGGATCTGCTGCTCCTCCCCAAGCTGTAAGTTTATCAATATGAGTAGTAGTTACTATCTCTACTCCTTTTGCCATACTTCCTTCTCCAAGATATTTTAAAGCAAAGAAAGGTATCATAGCTCCACCTATTATTAGAGCAAAACCATTTAATGTATCAGATACTGCTACTGCTTTTAATCCTCCAAATATAGCATATATTCCTCCAATAATTCCTATTAACCACACCACACTCCATAATGCTACATTAAAACTTACTCCAAACATTGCTTCTACGTCAAATATTTGTGTAAAAGCTATTGCTCCTGAGTATAAAGCTCCTGGAATCATTACAAATGTATATGCTACTAAGAATAAAAGAGACATTATCTGTCTTGTTTGTTTATCATATCTTTCTTCGAAAAACTCTGGTGTTGTTGTAAATCCACCTTTTAAATATCTTGGTAGTAAGAATATTGCAAGTACACATAATGGAATTACTGATTGAACTGTCCAAGCTATTATTGAAAAGTTACTAGCATATGATGAAGCATTTACTCCAACAAGTTGTTCAGTTGATAAACTTGTAAGAACCATTGAAAACCCAATTACTGTTGCTGTCAGTCCTCTACCTGCTAAAAAATACCCCTTTGCACTATTCTCTTCATCTTTTGTTTTTAACCAAGATATAAAAGCTATTAATGCTGTAATAAACACAAATGATATAAATGTCATTTTACCACCCCTAAATTTATCTTCTAAAAAATCCTAAAACTTAACTAAAAATTTGTAGTATATATAAATCTATCTCCTCTTACTGTAGAAGTTGTATATTCTACTACATCTTTACCTTGAAACACTACCCTTTCTACCTTCATTCCTAAATCATTTTCTTTTAATCCTAAATTTTTTGCTTCATTTATGTCTAATTTACATGGATAAAATAACTCTTTTCCATGTGTCATTTTTATTCCGTACTCCTCAGATAAAATATCATAAAGTTTTTTGTCAGTAAGTTCTTTCATTTCTATTCCATCTACTAGCTTATAGTTAAGATTAATTGTTTCATAAATAAGAGGCTCATTATTTCCATATCTTATCCATTTAATTTGGCATAGCATTTCATTCTCTTCTAGTTGCATTTTTTCTCTTACATAGGCATCAGCTACTTTTATTTTCAATGAGATTATTTTTGAAACTGGAACTTTTCCAAGGCTTCTCATATCATCATAAAACTTACTAAAACTAGAACGATTTTGATATATCTTAGGAGTAGAAACATAACTTCCTTTCCCTCTCAATTTATAAATATATCCATCTTTTTCTAAAATATCTAGAGCTTGTCTTACTGTTGTACGGCTTAAATCATAAATTTTACAAAATTCATTTTCTGCTGGAATCTTATCATTTTCTTTAAGCTTTTGCTCATCTACAGCTTTTTTTATGCTATGAGCTAACTGTTGGTATAAAGGTATTTCACTTTTTTTATCAATTTTAAACATTTTTTCTCCCATGGTTTAATAAAATGATATCATCTTGTTATAACAAGTATAACCTTTCTGTTTTTCATTGTCAACCCTTATTTTTACTGGCTTAAACTTGTATCATACAAGAAATACAGCTTTTTCATCACTTTTAATCAACTTGTATCTAATAAATTTTTTCAAGGTTTTTTACAACTCATTTTGTTCTTTTTAAGACTGTAAAGAACTATTTTACAATAGATATTCTATTTAGAAAATATAATATACAAAAATAATAAATTTACTTTTTAAAACCCCCTATAATTTTTTAAATCAACTAAATTTATTTTTTTTGTTTTTTACTTCAAATTAAACTTTTTTAATAAAAAAAATACTAAAAAAAAACATTTTATCTATTGACATTATATTTTTAAAGTTGTAAAATTATCGAAAGAGGTACGTACAACACAACATTTTAAGGAGGATTTTATTATGCCTAATATCGTTTTAACTAGAATTGATAACAGATTAATCCATGGTCAAGTAGCTACTGCTTGGACTCAATATTCAGGAGCAAACTTATTATTAGTTCCTAATGATGATGTTTCAACTAATCCTACTAGACAAAATTTAATGAACCTTGCTGCACCTAAAGGGGTTCAAACAAGATTTTTTTCTATTCAAAAAACTATTGATATCATTCACAAAGCTGCTGATAGACAACTTATAGCTATCATAGCTGAAACACCTCAAGATGTAGTAAAATTAGTTGAAGGTGGAGTTCCTATAAAAAAAGTAAATGTTGGAAATATGCATATGTCTGAAGGAAAAAAACAAATTTCAAAGGCTGTTTGTGTTGATGATAATGATATAAAAGCTTTTAATAGATTAAAAGAACTTGGTGTAGAAGTAGAAATACAAAGAGTTCCTACTGAAGCAAAAGAAAATATTTGGGAATTAATAAAATAAATTTTTAAGGGAGGAAGACTATGTTACTAGAATCATTGTTAATAGCAATATTTGCTGGTATTGCTGGTATTGATTTATTTAATGGACTTTTTCATATCCATAGACCTATTGTAACAGGAGCAATTGTAGGTTTAATTCTAGGAGATTTAAAAATGGGGCTTATTGCTGGAGCTACCCTTGAGCTTGTATGGATGGGAGCAGTGCCAGTTGGAGGAGCACAACCACCTAACGTTGTAGTTGGAGGTATTATAGGTAGTGCTTTCGCTATTTTAACTAAACAAGATCCTGCAACAGCAGTTGGAATAGCAATCCCATTTGCTGTAGCAGTTCAAGCTTGTATTACATTGATGTTTACTTTCTTCTCACCTGTTATGCATAAGGCAGATAAGTTTGCTGAAGAATGCAATACAAGTGGAATTGAAAGAATCAACTATCTTGGAATGGCACTATTATTTGTATTCTATTTCGTTGTTACATTTTTACCAATTTCATTGGGTGCTGAAGCAGCTAAAGAGATTGTTGAGCTTTTACCAGAGTGGTTAATAGCTGGATTTGGAGTAGCTGGTGGATTAATGCCTGCAATTGGATTTGCTATGTTATTAAATATTATGTTTAAGAAAAATTATATCATATTCTTTGTACTAGGATTTATCTTAGCAACTTATCTAAATCTACCTGTTATAGGTATTGCTGCAATTGGATTCATAATTGCTCTATACGATTACTTCATAAATAAAAAAATGGATAGCTTAGAACCTGTAGCAACAGCAAATGGTGAGGAGGATTATAGCGATGGAATATAGAGATACAAGTAAAGAGAAAGTTTTAACTAAAAAAGATTTAAATGGAATGGTTTGGAGATCATTACTTTTACAAGCTTCTTTCAACTATGAAAGAATGCAAGCTGGTGGTTGGTTATATTCTATTCTTCCTGGACTAAAGAAAATTCATAAAAATAAAGAAGATTTAAGTAATTCTATGAAATTACATCTAGAATTTTTCAACGTACATCCTTTCTTAGTTACATTTGTACAAGGGCTTGTACTTGCAATGGAAGAAAATAAAGAGAGTAGAGATTCTATAAGAGGTATAAAAATAGCTTTAATGGGACCTCTTGGTGGTATTGGAGATGCTTTATTCTGGTTTACTTTACTTCCTATTGCTGCTTCTGTTGGAGTTTCTTTAGGAATACAAGGTAATATAGCTGGTCCTATTATCTTCTTATTAGTTTTTAATATTGTTCATCTCTTCTTAAGATTTTTCTTAATGCATTACTCTTATAAAATGGGAGTAGGAGCTATTGAGAAATTAAAAGATGATACTCAATATGTAACTAACGGTTCTCTAATCTTAGGACTTACAGTTATTGGAGGACTTATAGCTTCATTTGTAAGAATGAATATCGCTTATGTCGTTAATCTAGGAAGTATTAGTATAGATATTCAAAAAGATATTATAGATAAAATTATGCCAAATATGCTTCCTCTTCTTTATACATTATTCATGTTCTATCTATTGAAAAAAGGTAAAAAGCCTATCTTCCTAATAGTAGTAACATTAGTTATTGGTATTGTTGGAAAATTTTTTGGTGTACTATAAATAATGGAGGTCATATGATACCTATTGTAATAACTGGACATGGACAATTTGCCACTTCTATAAAAGAAACCATAAAATATATTCTTGGAGAACAACCTAATGTATATTTTGTAGATTTTAATAACGGTATGGGAAATAGAGAATTAGAAGATAAATTAAAAAATCTTATTCAAGAATTAAATAGTAAGCAAATTTTATTTTTAACTGACTTAGTTGGTGGTACTCCTTTTTCAACTGCTGTTCTCTTAAGTGAAGAGAATCCAGAATACAAGGTTTTTGGTGGTTGTAATATGCCAATGATAATCTCTGCAATCGAACTTTCAGAAGAAGAAGATATAAATTACATAGCAGATGAGATTTTAAACTTCGCTAAAGACAATATAATACTATTTAATCCTATTATAACTAATACCTCTACTGATGACGAAGATGGTATTTAAGAATTAACTTTAAAATTTAAAAGAAGGTACTATTGCAATTTAAGAATTTGCAACAGTACCTTCTTTTTTACTTTAAATTCTCTTTAAGAATTTATAATATTTTTTAAATTTTTTGTAACTTAATTTTTATAACTTTAGAATAAGTAGTTGTTATATAAAGAATTGTTTTCTCATCTTGATATTCAACTTTTATCCCTTTATTCTCTTCTAATTTGTATTTTCCATTTAAAACAACCTTTGAAGTATGAGGTATTGAATTATTTTTATTCCAAGCTCTAGAATATATACTTACCTCTCTCATTTTACCATTTTTATCATACTGACTTTCATCTCTTCCTTCATAAAGTCTTAAATCTGGATCAACAAAACTAAGTTCTATCCCAGCTTCCATTGGAGCAATCATTATCATAGATGGGGTATCTATTTCAGAGATATACCTATCCTTTATCTTTCCACTTTCAAATAAAGCATATCCCCTCATTTTAGATACTTTATCTTCCACTATATGTGCATTATAATCTTTTTTAAGTACCTCATATCCTTTATCAATTTTAAATTTATTTTGTTCCTCCTCATTTCCTTTAACTAAGATACTATACTCATATCCCTTATCTTTTGGATTTTTTCCATGGTTAATATACGCTAACTCATAATTATTTTCAGTTGGAGTTCCCTCTTTTTGGTCAAAAGAGTGTTGTTTTTCTCTTTTATAATGTACCTCTCCATTAGCAACTGCATAGATATTATTTTGACTATCTACTAAAACTATATCTCCCTTCGTTACCTTTTCTACTTTTTCAATTTTCCCATCTCCTAAATAGTTTTGGAAAAGAGTAGTATGAGTTTCATTAACTTTATCGTCATTTTCTATATTGCTACCTAATAATACCACTCTATTATCAAAGAAAAATACAGATTTTCTAGCTCTATGGCTTCCATTATATTTTGGATTTTCGTGTAATTTCATAGCAAACATACCATTGTTATTTAAGTTATTTCCTCCAGAATAAGTTTCATCTGAAAGTAACATCTCCTCTATTCCACTAAATGTATCTACTTGAGCTATACTCGACTTCATCTCTTCTAATGGTAAAGCAATAGCAGTAGCTCCAGGATAGTGTGCCCAGTTCCATCCCTCTTGTACAAATCCACTCTCTTTTAAAGAGTTTTGTAATATTTGAACAGTTCCATAACTCATATATCTTCCATATAGATTATTTTTTTTATAAGTTTCATTTCCTACCAAATATCTACTAAATCCCTTTACTCCCACTAACCACTCATCTCTTCTATGAAGTTGTAGCGATCCCATATTCATTGTCCAAGCTCCATTTGGAGTTTCTTCCTCTCTATACCCAAGTTTTTTAAATTCTTTGGCAAATTTTCCACTATCAAGTCTTAAATATGCTTCAGCTAGCTCCTTATCTATACCCTCTTTTTTCCCATATGCTGCATATCCAAATACATCAGTGGATATTTTAAAACTATCATTTGGATGTCTTCCACTTATACTAATTAACCAGTTATATTTATTAGAATAGATTCTTGACATAAGAACAGATTTTTTTACCTTATTATAGGCAGTTTCATCTAAAGCAAAATCTGTATTTCCTAAGTAATAGATTATTGGAGTTAATCCTTCAAAAGCTCCTTTTGCATAAGCTGGATAATTTTGCATATGATGAAATACAGAACCATCATCTTTAAAACCTCCAGAAAGACCAGGTGTATAATTTATTCCGTAAGCTAGATAATTATTGAATTGTCTAAGTTGTGCAGTTGCTACTCTTTCATCTTCATTTAACATTATAGCTGTTAACATTCCAGGTAACATTGTATTCAATACATCTATATTTACACCTTTTATCTCTTCGATTGGAGTATATATCATTCCCATAGCACTATACCACATTACCATCTCTTTAGCTTTAGCTAAATCTCCATGAGATAAAAGTGGTTCTCTCATAAGCAAGATACTTTGATATACCTCTCTTATATTATATCCAAGATGGTGTATTGTTCCTTGAGAGCTTCCCTTTGTCCACCCTTGACTATACATAAAATCAAGAGCATCTTTAAATATAGAATATATCTCTTCTTGTTGGTTTTTATCATTTGTAGAATTATACATATATGCTAGCTCTCTTAAATAAGTTCCAAACTCTTGAAGTGGAAGATAATCTATCAAAGCAAACTCCTCTTTTGATAACTCTTCATAGATTTCTATCAACTGTGGAGTAGCTAAGAATTGTTTTTTATACTCTTCTAACTTTTCTCTCTTCTCTCTAATATTTTTATCTTTTACTTTTACACTTTTCAATATATCTTTTCTTAACTTTTCCCCTATCTTTTGTAATCCTATTCTCTCTTGAGATGTTATCTCTTTTAAATTACTTTTCTTTATTTGATTATAATTTTTATATAGAGCCATCCAGTGAGCATTAGCTGTGTAATCAGCTGGCAGATTTACAAAATTTACCTGCTCATCTCTAGCATTATATCTAGGATCTATCAAAATAGAAGGTATAATCTGATCTAAATATATCTCTCCATCAGAATTAGGAGCAATAAATACTATTTCGTCCATTCCTGTAATTGCTCTTCCCTTCATATCCCTATCATACTGTACCCACATAGTTCTCCAACCTGTAAAGTCCATATTTATTTCAAAGTATGACTTTGTTTCTCCATACTTTTTAAACTCTACCTTTAGTTTATCTTTTATTGGAGTTTTATTATATATCCACATAGCAAAACTTGCTCTTGATTTTTCCTTTCCTCCCTCTTGAAAAGGTTTATATCCTACATCTCCTTTTATAGAGAGTTTATCTCCTTTTTTAAATTTCCATTTTAAAGATTGCTCTCCATCTTTTACTATCTCTTTTGATATCTCTATTTTTGAATTCTTTCCAACAATTATATTTTCTGGAATTCCTCCTTCAAATTGATAATTTCCATAAGCATAACTATTGATTAAAACTGCAATAGAAAGCAACATCTTTCTAAAGGTAATCCTATTTTTTCTTGTCATCATAACCTCTTTTCTCATAAATTTAATTTTTATAATAATACTTAATACTATATAATTATCTTAATCAAAATCATTTCTAATGTAAATCTTCATTATTCTGTATAATTCATTTTATAGAATAATGTAGACACTATTTTTCTATAAAAGAAAAGAGGATAGAAAATTAATAATCTATCCTCTCTATTTATTGGGAAAATTTTATGAAAACTTATTAGCTATTTTACTTTTCTTAGTTTTATATATTTAGTAGCACCATTATTTTTTAAATCCACTTCTATTTCTGTTATAAAGTTCTTAATATTTAGCTTGATATTCTTATCTGTACTTTCTACTAACTCATATTTTCCATCTAATTCAATTTTTGAATCATAATTTTGTATTTGAGCTGGATCACTTACATATAAATCTAAGATATCTCCTTTTTCTTTCTTTAAGACTGAAAGGGTAGAGTAAGTTTTTATTCCTCCAAATTTTTGTGGTTTATCTTTCCAGAAATTTATACCCACTGTATTAGTTTGTCTATCTTTAACTATATGAGCCTCATTATCAGCTTTTACTATTTCAAATCTTGAAGTGTCAAAACTATCCACCTCTTCTTTAGAAAACATTGGTAAAATTACATAAGCATATTTTGCATCTTTAGGATTTTTTCCATGATTAATATATGTTGTAAAATATTTTTTTGTTATCTCTTTATCAGAGCTTCCTCCAATATCTTTCCAACTACCTTTATTTTCAGTTACTTTTACTACTACCTCAGGAGCTTCTACTATCTTATATCCAATATTTTCATCTGGATAGTTTTCATTAAAGTTTATAGAAAGATTTTTAGGATTTTGAATTGTAATCTCCTCTTTTAATTGCTTTCCATCTAAATAGATTTTTCCATCTTCTAAAATTCTATTATCTATTGTAGTATGAATTATTCCATCTCTACTATCTATATTTGAAGCTATTGCTAAAATAACTCCATCTATCATAAACCAAGATTTTTTCATCTCAGTTTGTTTATTCCAAGATATCATATCCATTCCTACAAATGCTTCTTTTCCAGTTTCAGCTCCGCCTACAAAAGTTCTTGGAGATAAAAATGGCTTCATTCTTCTCTCTCCTGATTTATCTCCTCTAGGATTTAAACTATTAGTTACTCCTGGTAGATGATAGTCATCTACTGTTGGCCAAAATTCTGTAAATGCACTTGAATCCTTACCATAGATATATGTCATTCCATCTCCAGTATACCAACCTTTTATATTTTCTCCATTCATTGTCTCAAAGTTAGCTACTCTTGATGAGTGCATTGACACTACTACTTTTCCATCTTTTCCATTGAAATATACAGCTCTATCCATGGCACCAAAAACTTTTGTCCCATTTACTTCTAAAGGTTTTATACTTTTATTATTCATTATATCTATTAAGATATTTTTTATAGTTTGATTACTTACTTTGTCTATTGTATAATAAGAATTATTATCTTGAATTAATTTCTTTATTAACGATTGTAACTTTTCTTTATACTCTGGACTAGCTCCCTCTGATAACATTGCAAAAGAACTAACTAACGCTCTTCCTTTCTCAACATCATTAGACTTATCTCTTGAAATAGATCTTCCATTTACAGAGTCATTCACTCCTCCATTTATCATAAGATAACTATATCCATTTAAAATAGACTCATAAATATTATCTATTCTTGGGTCTTCTATTTTAAACTCTGTTCCATTAATTAACCATAAAATAGAACCTAATCCATTAAAAAGTACTGCTGCGTATGTTCCATTATATGCTACATTGTCATGTTGAATAAATGAACCATCTCTATAGAAGCCATCCCCTGAAGTTACATACTCTCCAACATCAGCCACTGCATTTAATCCATCTAATACTTGTACCTTATCCTCCATCAATACACCTCTTAAAAATGAGATTATCGATGTATCCATTCTATTTCCCCCAGTAGAAATTCTCTTATCTGGAGATGAAGAGTAAGAAGCCGATGGACTTACACCTGACCACTCTGCATAAGGTTGGAAATATTGAGAAGCTTTTAGGTATTTCATTCTTTTTTCTGCTGGTACATCATCATACACTAAAGTTAGTAAATCATTTAGATTTTTAGGAATTCCTAACTCCCATTGCCACCAGTTTCCTAGTTCTGGTAATCCTTCATGATAAGCATTATCATACAACCAATCTAAACTATCTATTATATCTTGTTTAGTTTTTTCATTTTTATAGTATTTAGTTCCTGGAGTTGCATATGCCTTAGCTATTTTTACTAAGTTCTCATATTGTCTCATAACATGAACTCCATTTTTCATATTTTCAGCACCTTTAAAAATAGATGTTCTATTTTTATCAAAGTTCATATTCTCATAAACTTTATCTGCTACTCCTTCATTCATAGCTACTATTCTAGAGATGTCAGCTTTTGACATCTCTAAAATTCTATCATCTTGTGGTAAGCCAGTTAAAAATTCTACCCAACCATCTCTTATCTTTTTATAATCTCTTATCTCCTGTTGAGAAATCTCATGTTTTTTTGTATTCTCTATTTTTTCTACCTCTTGAGAGAAAGAAGTAGTTGTTAAAGCTAGTATTGCACATATTAATATTATTTTCTTTTTCATCTTTTCTCCTTCCTCCTATTAGAAACTATAACTAAATCCTACTGTTGGTCTAAATGAGTATGCTCTTGTAACTTTTCTATCATTTTCTTTCGTTACTTTAGTTTTTAAATCTAAGAATGTAAGTTCTCCAAAGATATTGAATCCAGGTACCACCACATGGTTATAGTTTACTGTATATCTTGTTTCATAGCTTTCAGAAGCTTTCTTATCTGTTCCTAACTCATTGTACCAAGCTCCATTACCTAATGGTACTCTTAGAGCAAATGTCATACTATCTCCATTTCCAAAATAGTAAGTTGCTGATGGTCTTAATTGATTTGCTTGATATCTTCCTGGTCCTACTTGTTCAGTAACAGCTTTTAAAGTACTATCCCATCCAAGCTTATTACTATCATTATCCATCCATCTATCTTCTCTATAATATCCCATTCTTAATTGCCATCTTGGCATAAATCCTGTATATACTAAATAGTGCTCATTTTCCATTAAGAAATCCATTTGTCCATCTCTTACACCAGTATAGTTATACTCAAAAACTCCCGTAGTTTTCATATCTAATCTAAATCCACTGCCTAAGTTATATGAGAAGTTTGGCGTTAATCTTAATTGATGTACCCCTCTTGTTGTTCTTTCTCCCTCTGTATATTGATATGCCACTGGTTTATCTGAAGTTTCATTTCTATATCCTACATTAAATCCATATCTTCCTTTAGAATATGAATCATTCCATCTAGCTTCACCATGAATTCTTGTAGCTTTTTGGTCTGCTTCTCCTGCTTTAGTATCCTTTAAGAAATCATTTGCCATATAGTATCCTTCAAAATAGTATGACCATTTTGATTTTTTATCTCTTAAACTTAAAGTAAACTTAGGTTTCACTTTTGTTGATGTAGCATAATCTCCGCTACTTAATGAATCATCTATTTGTGAATAATATACTCTATCTGAGTCATCTTCATTTTCAAACATAAATGCAAAAGTTCCACTCCATCTGTCTGAAGTAAACTTATTATTTTCTAATCCACTTAAAAATGGTCCTACAACAAAGTTATCAGCAAATGTATCCATTTTATATGTCATTCCTAAAGTTACTAAATCTGAATTATAATTATCAGAGATTGATGCTGAATATCTACCATTTAAAGCTAAAGACTCTGTTAAATCTATTTGACCAAAGATACTTGTAGAAAATATATTTTCTCTCTCCATAGTTCCTACTTTGTATTGATCTGCTATACCTTGCATCTTTAATCTTTTTCCATCTTTAATATTTCCTAGCTCTGTTTCCCAAGCTAAATCTGCTCCGACTAAATATTTTTTATCAAAAACATATCCTGTATTTTGAACCATAAATCCAACACTTGGAGTTATTGAATAGTAAGAAAATTCATTTGCTCCACCATTTTTTACCATTAAATTATCATTTGAGCCAATTTTTATTTCCTCTTTCTCATTTATATTTCCTTGCATTATTCTATTCACATCTATTCCAGCATAGAATGAAGCTTTATTTTTCATATCATCTTTAACAGTATAGATAGCACTTGTTCCTACTCCCATAGCATATGTAGGATAATGAGATTTTAATTCCTCACTGAAGTTTCCTATATTTACTTTTCTATTTACTCTATTATGTCCATATACAAAAGCAAAATTAGTATTTAATGACAGATTATTATTAAAATCATAGTTGTAATATCCACCTATATATGTATTTGTAGTTGATATATCTCCACTATTTCCACCATTAAATTTTGCTTTTCCATTACTTCCACCATAAATAAATCCTAATCTTGCATTAGGGTATACTTGCTTTTCTGTAACTCCTAATATTCCATTTTCATTATATGAAGCAGACATAAGTCCATCCATTCTATGATTTCCATCTAAATATATAACATCTTGAGCCCATGTATTTACTGGTCTAGTAGTTAAATACTCTCTTGACATTGCTCTATTTTTCATAGTATTTACTAATGTTCTTGAGTTGATTGCTGCTATATCCACAGTATATCCATGTATTCCACCAGAAACTTGTGCTAATCCTTTTGTAAACTCTTCTGCATTTTTTAAACTTTCTAATTCTACTATTACATTTTCAAAAAATTTATTATCTGGATCTACTTCAGGACTTCCAAAACTAGGTCTTGCTTTATCTAAAGCACTAGCAAAATCAGAGATATATGAATTTGTTATTATATTATTATACTTATCTTTTTTAGCTATAAGGTTTCCATTTTCATCAAAAGTATAATCCCAAATAATAGTACTATCTAATTTCATTCCTTCTTCAAATTTTATATTATCTACACCTAATATTTCATTTACATTATATTCATCTCTATCTTTAGAGTTAAATATAAAACTTGTTTTCCCATCAAATGTTAAAGTTCCATTTTCTCCCACATCTATTATTGGATTCTCTAAAGCTTCACCTATTTTTAACTTATCTCCAAAATTTATTACCAATTTTGAATCATTCATAGTTAAATTTCCAGAAGTTGCCTCACCAACTTCATTATTTAATTTTTCTTTAGCTTCCTTTAAATAATCTCCTATTCCATTATTATAATTTAATGAAATATTAGAATTATTGACTGTTACATCTCCATCTCTTACAACTAAAGCTTCATAATTCTCTACATTAAGATTACTGTATTTTCCATTCTTTCCATCTTTATTTCCTTCTAATGCTAATACATCTATTCCTGTATTTCCAACTATTTTTCCATTTATCTTACTTCCATTTTTTAAGTAAACTGTGTTATTAGTTCCACTATATGATTCAATAGCATTTCCAGTAGTATCTATTGTTCCACTATTAATAAAAATACCACTATTTAGAGTTACTCCTTTTCCATCTCCTTTTATAGTTCCACTACTAGTTCCTACACTATATATTCCTTGTTCTTTTCCTTCAATAGTATTATCTATTTTTATACCAATAGCTCCATTTTCTAAAATAATATTTCCTTTATTTTCTCCACTTGAAGCAATTACTGAAATTATATTTCCCTCTTTATCTTTTGTTGTAGTTGTTGCTGTTGACATAGCGGATGTTGTTTTTCCACTAGCCTTTACTACTCCATCTTTTCCATTGACTACTTTTCCACCATTTTGAGCAATCATTCCATTAGAAGTATTTATTCCATCTCCAATAATAGTTAGATTTTTATTATTTTCTGCTAATGCATTTTTACCATAAGCTTTCATCACAGAAGTAAATTTCCCTGCATTTACTAATATATCTCCATTATTTACAACTTTTCTATTATCATTAGCCTGCATTCCTGTCGAATTATCTCCACTTACTTCAATAACTCCTTCATTAATTATATCAGTATAACTTGTTGTATTTCCATCTACCTTTGACGTTGTTATTCCTGTTGAACCATTTTTTACAATAATAGTTCCTTTATTTGTTGCTGTTCCTTTAGCTGATACTTGTATTCCATAACTTTTTCCATCAGCTTCTATTATTTCATTATTAATGGCATTTCCACTATCTATTACATTTATTCCTATTCCACTTCCACTTACTTTTATTCCACCATTATTTGTAAATGTTCCTTTTGTTCCTACTCCTATTCCATTTCTTTCAACAATAATAGTTCCTTTATTTTCTGCAGTAGCAGTTGCACTATTTATATTTATTCCTTTTGATTGATATCCAGAGTATGCTCCATCAGTAGTTCCCGATACCTTAATAATCCCATTATTTACAAAGTTAGAAGTTCCATTTACTTTTACACCACTTGCTTCTGATTTACCAGAAGTTAATTTATCACTTCCATTTACTTCAATCACACTATTTTCATCTGTTGTAAAATTACCTTTTTCTATTCTTACTCCATCAGTATTTACTCCAGAAGCTATTATTTTACCACTATTTGTTAAGTTTCCTCCATTTACATAAACTCCGATAGTACCATCTTTTGCTTCTATTCTACCTTTATTTTCTGCTGTTCCTTTTGTTATTTCTATTCCTTTTGAGTTTTCACCAGTTGCTATTATTTTTCCTGTTTCATTATTTATAAAAGAGGCACTGTCATTATTTACAACAACACCACTCGCTCCCCCATTCACTTCTATTGTTCCATTATTTTCTGTTCTACTATTTGCACCAGTTATATTTATTCCCTTACCACCTGCACCATTAATACTAACAGTTCCATTATTTACAAAGCTACTATTTTTTCCACCTAAACTTACTCCTGTTGCTCCTTGAACAACATTTATTATGCCATTATTCCTTGCTTCTGCTCTTATTCCTAATTCTATTCCCTTTCCTTCATTAACTTCAATTATTCCTTCTTTTTCATTTATAAACATATTTTTTCCATATCTATTATCAGCACCATAGACCCATACTCCAGTTCCATTTTCTACAATTATTTTCCCTTTATTTATCAACTTTGTTTCTGGATCTTTTTCATTAAAACCTGCATTTAATCTATAATAATTATCCCCATTCTTTACTATTATCTCTGTTCCTTCTTCTATTGTCTTAGTTTCTTTAGTAATAGTTACTATATCTTTACCATAACTATTTGTTCCCATCAATAAAACTATTGCTGATAATAATAATAATTTTTTCTTCTGCATATTCCCTCCCTAACTCATATCTCATCTCTAATTATTATGTATTATTTTAGAGCTGAATGTTGTTTTTCGTTCTTATGTTATCATAATTTCTTCACAAAATAAATCATTATGATTCTATATTCCATTTTCTTTTATCAAGAGAGAATATTACAAATTGTTTTGTTATATTTATTTTCAAAAATAATTTTAAAATAAATTATTTTTTTATTTTTTAACAGCATTATTATTTTTCTATCTTTCTATATTCAATTTTCTATCTATTTTTTAACCATAAAAAGTTAAATATTCCACTCCTTTAAAACTTTTTTCAGCTTGTATATATGTGGGTATAATATATTTATTCTTCTTGTAATAATAATCTTGTATTATTCTTCTTGTATTATTATACTTCGTCTTTTTATTAATAGGTAAATCATTTTTTTCTTAATACCCTCCCCTATTTTTTATTGATACCCTCACCATTTTTTGATTATCCATCACAGATTTTTGTGATATCCCTTCACAATTTTTATTGATAGATATATCACACTTTTCTTCTCCTATTGTTTCATTTTCTTCTATTTCTTTTTTTGATTTTTCTTCAATTTTTTTCCAAATATATCCTTCAAAAGTTTTTTCTTCTCTCTTCTAACTTTTCTGGTGTTTCTTCTCTTTTTATTTCTATTTTTTTATTACCAATATTTTCTTCTATCTTTTCAGCATCTTTTGATTCAAAATTACTAGTTTTATCTTAGCTTAAACTTGTTTCTTTCTTGCCAAATAGCTCCTCTACTAAATTTTTATCAAACTCTTCCATATCATTTACTTCTTTATTATCTATATCTTCATCTAAACTTTCATTGAAAAATATATCCCTTTCTATATTATTCTCTTTATTTTTTTCACTACTCTTACTTTCAATAATAAACTTTTTCTTCTCTTGAGATATTTTTCTATCATCTCTTGAAATAATAGTTATCCTTCTCTCTTCTACTTGCTTATCTTTCATTATATATTTTATATCTATGTATCCATATCTTTCTAAATTTTTTAGCCACAGACTCACTGTATTTTTATGAACTTTATAAAGTTTAGCAAAGTATGAATTACTAGCATAACAGTACCCTTTCATATAGGTTAGAACAGTTAATTCCACATATATTATCTTTTCCATTGGTTTTAATCTCTCATCATATCTTATTTTTACTGGTAAAATTCCATAATATGTTGGTTTTTCCATACTGTCCTCCTCTTTTTTTATAAAATAGCATATTTCTTTTTAATATTCCAGTAGCTAAAACTTACTATTACTAACTTCTACTTAGATAAAATTATATTATAAAATACTTGTTTTCTCCAGTGATGTTCAGGTGTGTTCACTATAGTTTTAACTTTTATTTTTTAAAAATTATACAAGTAATTTCTATTTGTTTTAAACTAAAAAGGATTACCATATCATTAAGATATAGCAATCCTTCTATATTTAGAGGTATTGGTTAACAATTTTAATTTTTCATAAATCTATCATATGCATTTTTTTGGATTTCTTGAGCTCTCTTTAATCCTAAAGAATTTAATCTCTCTATATAGCTATCCCAATCTTTTTCTACATCTGATACACCTAATATCCATTTTTGTCCCATCTCTTCTGACACAGAACGAAGTTGAGCTTCTATTTTTAAGAACTCTTTCAGCTCATCTTTTGTATATTTTAACTGTGGCATTGGTAGATCAACTACATTATTTTTTACATATAAATCTACTGCCTTTAATGCAGCTTCTCCAGATGTTTGCTTTTCAGCTTCTGCATCTTGGAACATTCCCAATCTATATTGTGCTCCAGTTTCTCTAATTGCTGCTACTGGATTTTTACCACTAGGATCTTTTAAAATTTTATCAGTAAATTGAGGTTTTCCATCAACCATTGTATAATCTTCTCCCTCAATTCCAAAGTTCCATAATCTTCTTCCCTCTTCTGAATACCAGAAGTCAAAGTATTTAACTATTGTTACAGGGTCTTTAGCAGCTATTGTAATTCCCCAAGCTCCCATATAGTTAGGTCTTGCAAAGAATGTTTTATTATTTCCTTTATGCTCAGGTGGTAACATTACTGAAAAGTCAAAATTAGGTATTGTTTTTGATAAACTTTCATTATATGTTCCAGCACTTGGCCAGTCATTAGTAAATCCACCTAAGTCATTACTTAGCATATAATCTCTTGAAGTCATTCCTCTTGTAAATACCTCTTGGTCTATTAATCCCTCTCTATACCATTTTGCTAAATTTATCATAGCATCTTTCCATTCTGGTTCTGCAGGTCCAAATTTTGGTGTTCCATTATCTGCATACCACACTGCTTGTGCCTTAAATATATCTGTTAATGGTAGTAATATCTTTCTTACTACATTTCCTCTAATAAAAATAGGTACTTCATCTTTTTTCCCATTTCCATTTGGGTCTTTATCTCTAAATGTTACTAATACATTATATAGCTCATCAACTGTTTTAGGTTCTTCTAATCCTAATTTTTCTAACCAATCTTTTCTTATATAATATTGTTGAGTTAAGCTTAGATTTTTAACGTCGTTATAGTTAGGTATCATATAGATATGTCCATCTACTGCTACAGCATCCTTTTTATATTGAGGATTCTCTTCCCAAAATTTTGTAATATTTGGAGCATGTTCCTTTATTAAATCTTCTAACGGAATTAATCCTCCATCTATTCCTAATTTTTCTAAATCTGGTGTCAATTCATAAGCTATTACATCTGGTAAATTTCCTGATGATAACATCAAGTTAAAGGCTTGTACTTCATCACTTTGATTTTTTGATGCTACTCCTACCATTTTTACATTTGTCATATCTTCAGCTTTTTTAAATACTGGCAATTCAGAATCAAAAGCCTTTCCTTGAAATATTGCAAATACTGTAAATTCTTTATGTTTTTCTGTAATAACTGACCCTTCTAATTTTTTAACTGGTCCTGTTACTTTCTCCTCTTTTTCTTCTCCACATCCTATAAGAGCTAATATTGCAACTACCCCTAATAATATTTTTTTTAACATAGTTCCTCCTACTCTTTCCCTAAACTTATTCTTTTACCGCTCCTAATGTAACCCCTTTTCTAAAGAATTTTTGTATAAATGGATATACTATAAATATCGGTATTAATGATAGAGCTATCACAGCATATATGATTGTCTGTGGAGATGTCAAACTTTGTGCTGTTATCATTTGACTTGCTTCTCCAGCCATGTTCTTTTCTACTATTAATTTTTTTAAGAAAACTTGTAATGGTGCTTTCTTATCATCTATTAAAAGTACCATTGTCCAGAAATATCCATTCCATCTTGAAACAGCATAGAATAAAGAAACTGTTGTCAATGCTGATACTGATAGAGGTAGATATATCTTTGTCATTATTTGAAATTGTGAAGCTCCATCTATTCTTGCTGCTTCTTCTAATGATTTTGGCACTGCTTCAAAGAATGACTTTAAAATTATAACATTAAATGTATTTATTGCAAATCCTAAAATTACTCCTGTGTAACTATCTATCAATCCTAAATCTCTAAAGTTTAAATATTTAGGTATCATTCCTGGATCAAACCACATAGTTACTATTACCATAAATGTCCAAAACTTTCTAAATTTCAGCTCTGGTTTTGATAAAACATAGGCTCCACTTATAGTAAATACCATGCTCACTACTGTTCCCACTGCTGTTATAAATATTGAGTTTCCATAAGCTCTCCACATCCCTGTTAACTCCATAGCACTTTTAAAAGAATTTAAATTAAATCCTTTTGGAAAAAGTACCACTGATCCTGTCTCTACAAGATATGGATTGCTTACTGCTGCTGAAAATACATAAACTATTGGATATAAAAACATTATTGCGAATATAGTAAGAAGTATATAATTTACTGTATAAAAGATTTTTTCATCTGTTCCCATTTTTATTTTCATCTTTTTTCCTCCTACCATAAACTCGATTGAGTAACTTTTTTACTCCATCTATTTGCACTATATACTAAAATAAACCCTACTACTGCATTGAATAACCCAACTGCTGTTGCAAGTCCAAAGTCTTGCATCAACATTCCTGTTCTATATACATAAGTACTAATTACATCTGCTGTTTCATATGTTGCTGGTTGATAAAGTAATAACACTGTTTCAAAAGCTACATTTAGCATACTTCCTACTTTTAATACTAACATTACAACTATTGTAGGAATTATTGCTGGTATTGTTATATGTCTTAATTGTTGAAATTTATTTGCTCCATCAATTTTTGCTGCTTCATAAAGTTGTTCGTCTACAGCAGTTAGTGCCGCTAAATATATTACAGCATTAAATCCAGCTGTCTTCCACATATTAAGTCCTGTAAATATCCCTCTAAAAAATTCTGGTTTAGCTAAAAAATATACTCTTTCAAATCCTAATTTTTCTAAGAAAACATTTACTACTCCAGTACTTGGAGATAAAATATTAACTGTTATACCTGTTGCTACAACTATTGCTATAAAGTAAGGAATAAACGAAGCTGTTTGAACTATTGTTTTAAAATATTTGTTCTTTACCTCGTTTAACATTAAAGCTAATAAAATAGCAAAAGGAAATTCTAATAGTAAGCTATATACATTTAACATTAATGTATTTTTTAAAGTAACATAGAATTCTGGGCTTGTTAAAAAATCTTTAAAATTCTTAAGTCCTACCCACTCACTTCCAGATATTCCTCTAAACAAACTATAATCTTTAAAGGCTATTACCATTCCATACATAGGCTTAAACATAAACACTGCATACCATATTATAAATGGTAGTAATATTAAATATAACATTTTTTGATCTCTATTAAATTTTACTTTCATACTACCTCCAGTTATAAAGTGATATTCTCTTCAGTTTCTATATCAAATATATGAGCTCTCTTTATGTTGAAGTAAAACTCTCCTACTTCTCCATATTTTACATTTTCACTCTTTCTTGCTTCTATTCTTGATGTAAATTCATTTCCATCTATATTGAAGTAGATATACTCTTCATTTCCCATATGCTCTACTATACTTACATTTCCTTTTAGGAAGTTTATCTTCTCTCCCTCTGGGTGTGTTATTTTATTTCCTATATTTTCTGGTCTTATTCCTAGTACTACCTTTTTTCCTATATATGATTTTACCTTTTCTCCCATATCCTCTGGTAGTACTACATATCTTCCCTGTCCAAACATAAAGATTATTCCATCTTCATTTTCCTCTATTGCTCCCTCTACAAAGTTCATCGCTGGTGAACCTATAAATCCTGCAACAAATTTATTTGCTGGTTTATGATATAGATTTAATGGTGTATCTACTTGCATTATCTTTCCATAGTTTAATACACAGATTCTATCTCCCATTGTCATCGCTTCTACTTGGTCATGTGTTACATATATCATTGTAGCTGTTTGTCCTTCAGCTTTTAATTGCTTGTGTAATTGAGTTATTTTTACCCTCATTGATACTCTTAATTTCGCATCTAGGTTAGATAGTGGTTCATCAAATAGGAATACATCTGGTTTTCTTACAATAGCTCTTCCTACTGCTACCCTTTGTCTTTGTCCTCCTGACATCTCCTTTGGTTTTCTATCTAATAATTGAGTTATCTCTAATTTTTCTGCTGCTTCTCTAACTCTTCTATCTATCTCATCTTTTGGTACTTTAGCCATCTTAAGTCCAAATGCCATATTATCATATACAGTCATATGAGGATACAGAGCATAGTTTTGGAATACCATTGCAATTCCTCTATCTTTTGGTGGTAAATCATTAACTAACTTATCTCCAATCCAAATCCCTCCACCAGTAATCTCTTCAAGACCAGCTATCATTCTAAGAGTAGTAGATTTAGCACAACCAGATGGACCAACAAAAACCATAAACTCCCCGTCTTTAATATCTAAATCTATCCCATGTACAGCTTTAAACCCATTAGGATATTGTTTTTCTACTTTTTTTAATATTACTTCTGCCATTATTTTCCTCCAACTTTTTTATCAAATATCAATCTTTTACCCTTTAATAAATACTTAAAACATTAAGTATTCATTAAAAAATAAAAATTAATAAAAAGGAGGGAAGAGAGTGGTGTATGGGTGAAAATAGGTTCCCTCCTTCTTAGTAATTAACTATTTTATTATCTTAAATCTTCCATTGCTACATGGTCCATATCTGTAAATGTTTGGTTCTCTCCTACCATTCCCCAGATAAATGTGTAGTTACTTGTTCCTACTCCCGAGTGAATTGACCAAGATGGTGATATTACTCCTTGCTCATTTCCTACTACTATGTGTCTTGTCTCTTGTGGCTCTCCCATTAAATGGAATACTCTTGTTTCTGGTTGCATGTTGAAGTAGAAGTATACTTCCATTCTTCTCTCATGTGTATGACAAGGCATTGTATTCCACATGTTATTTGGCTCTAATACTGTCATTCCCATTAGTAATTGACAAGATTTACATACTGCTGGGTGTACATATTGATATATTGTTCTCTCATTTGATGTTGCTAAGCTTCCTAATTTTACTGGGTTAGCTTTCTCAATATCTATTTTTACTATTGGATATGTCATGTGTGCTGGTGCTGAGTTTACATAGAATTTTGCTGGATTATTAGCATCTTCAGAGATAAATACTAACTCTTTTGAACCCATTCCTACATATAATCCATCTTTTGGATTCATTTTATACTCTACTCCATCTACTATTATTTTTCCTGCTCCACCTATGTTGATTACTCCTAATTCTCTTCTCTCTAAGAAGTACTCAGATCCTAACTCTTTACTTCCCTCTAATCTTACCTCTTTAGTTACAGGCATTATTCCTCCTGCTATTATTCTATCTACATGAGAGTAAGTTAGTGCTGCTTCATCAGCTTCAAATATTGTTCCTATAAAATAATGTTTTCTTAACTCTTCAGTTGTATAACGTTTTGAATCCTCTGGGTGATTTGCATATCTTACATCTAATTTCATTTATATTTCCTCCTAATATCTTCTCTATTCTATAATTGGTAATTATTATCTTACTAACCATCCACCATCTACTGCTAAGATGTGTCCATTTACATAATCTGATGCTTTACTTGCTAAGAATACTACTGCTCCCATTAAATCAAATGGATCTGCCCATCTATCTGCTGGTATTCTACTTAGTATCTCTGCATTTCTCTTTTCATCTGCTCTTATTGGTGCTGTATTTGCTGTTTTGATATATCCTGGTGCTATTGCATTGATTTGGATATTGTGTGCTGCTAATTCATTAGCAAATGCTTTTGTTATTCCTGCTACTCCATGTTTACTTGCTGTGTAAGGTGGTACAAATTTTCCTCCTTGGAATGATAACATTGATGCTATGTTGATTATCTTTCCTGAACCTTGTGCTACCATTACTTTTGCTGCTGCTTGGCTTAAGAAGTATACTGAATTTAAGTTGATATCCATTACTGCTTTCCAATCTTCATCTTTGTACTCTAATAGTGGAGCTCTTCTTATTGTTCCTGCATTATTTACTAATATATCTATTTTTCCATATGTCTCTACACATGCTGAAATTACTTTATCTATTTGTGCTCTGTCTGTTAAATCTGCTTGGAAGAACTCTATTCTTCTTCCTTCAGCCTCTACCATAGCTCTTGTTTCATCCCAAGCTCTATCGTAAGTTACTACAAACAGATCTGCCCCTGCTTTAGCTAGTGCTACAACATAAGCTTGTCCTAGTCCAGTATTTCCTCCTGTTACTATTGCCACTTTTCCTTTTAAAGAAAAGAAATCCATGTTAAAACTATTTAACATAACCAATTACCTCCTATAATTTTTAATGTTTTTAGTTTATTTTAATATTTTTCAAACAAACTTTTCATTAAACCATATTACCTCTGTTGTGCCTTGATTATCTCACAATAAATTATAATTGTAAATCTTCATTTTTATATCTTCATTTTTCTACTAATTTCTATATATTTCTCTTATACTTTTCTACTCTATTTTTATATTCAATTTTCTATTGTCATTTTTCCACTTCTATGCTCTGCTTTATTCTCAATAGTACAAACATCGTTCTTATTCCACAATATTTTATACATATATTTATCTGTTTCAAGTTGATAAAACTCCTCTTCTATTTTTAACTTTAATATTTCATCTATAACTTTACTTTTTAAATTTATTAATTCCCAAATTATTCCTTTCTCTTTTCTCTCATACTCCTTCCAAATTTTAACAAAATAATATTTTCCTCTCTCTTCTATCTCTACTTTTACTCTTTCTTCTCTAAAGAATTTTAATTTCCATTCTTCTATCACTATCTCTTTAACAGATTTTTCTATTAACTCCTCTTCATTTATATTCCCATCTAAAAATATTTTTGGTAACTTTAAATACTTTTTATTAAACAGAGTAGTATATATCTCCCTATCACTCTCTATTTTATCCTCTATAAACACTGTCTTTCCTTGTAAGAAAAACCATATCTTTCTACTTTTTAACTTCTCATTCCAATTTAAAAAATCCATTATTACTATTCCAGTATTATCTAAAGATACTCCCCCTACTTTTCTAGTTTCTATAAATTTTGTTTCAGAGTTTCTTTGAGCATCTATTCCCTCCATATTCCCTTTTATCTCAGTAGTTCCAGGAATAAAATACATATCCACATTTTTCCAATATTCATCATATCCATCTATATCTTTATCGTAAAGATAATAAGCACCATCGCCTGTATACCAACCTCTTAGATTTTCTCCATTCATAGCCTCATAGTTTCCTACATTATAAGAGTGCATAGCTATTCCTACAGCAAACTCTTCCTCTCTTTTCATAACTCTATTCATTCTATTAGTTACTTTTATACTATTTCTATACTCTACTTTTTTCTCCTCTTCTAATAATTCTTTCAACAGCTGATACATAAATGGATTTTTTTCTTCCGCTAGATATCTTTCTCCTCCATATTTCTCAACCTCTCTTTTTACAAAATTTTCTATCTTCTCTCTTTGTTCTCCAACAAAAGCTCCACTTATAAGTAGAATATCATTTAATATTCTGTGTCCAATGACTTTATCACTATTATTTTCACGAGTTATCCCTCTTCCAGATAACATATCTGTAAATCTCCCATTATAGAAAAATGGTTCAAAAGAATTAAAAATTATCTCATACAAATTTTCTAATCCTTTGATATATTTAGAGAATTTTGTATCCTTTATATTATAGAAAATCTCTCCTAATCCTGTTAGCAAAACCTCTCCATAACCACCAGCATAAGGAATTGATCCATGTTGAATAAATGATCCATCCCTATAGAAACCATCATTCTCTCCATCTATATCATCATCTTTATATTTCCATACATCTTCTAAGGCTTCTAAAGATTTTTTTATCTCCTCCTCGTCTCCTAAGATCATTCCTCTAAAAAAAGATATTTTTACAGTATCTGTTCTATTCCCCCCACTTGATAATCTTAAGGGATTTCCACTTGGATGAATTGCCACTGGATTATTTCCAGAATACCTTGCATCTGGCTGAAAATATCTACTTGTTTTAAGATTCTTTAATATTATCTCTCTTGGTAGCTCTTTATAAAGAAGTGAAAATATATTATTTAAAATTAGAGGTATACCTATCTCCCATTGCCACCAATTAGTATGCTCTCTACATTCTATATTGTAATATTCCTTTTCAAATAAAATTAAACTATTCTTTATTAACTCTAGTATTCTCTCATCATTATAATAGATAGTTCCCTCTGTTTTATAGACTTTAGCTAAACTTAAAATATCTCCATACAGCTCTTTTATTACTACAATATTATCTCTATACTCTAAATATCCATCTTTTTCTAAAATTTCCTCTAATTTTTCTACTATTTTTCTTCCATTTCTATCTAACTCTTCTAAAATCTCTTTAGTTACTTCCCCTTCCCCTATTAAATATTTTTTTCTTTTATCTATCATTAAGCAATATTCACTCATACTCTCCTCCATTACTATATTTTTATCTCAGTTGTACCATTTTTATTAAAAATATACAATCCTCATATTTCCTTATAGAATTTTGCATATAAAGATATTACAATTTTTTAAATCTAAAACTAAAATTCTTCAATATAAAAAATCAAGAATAACTTTCATCTCTAAACGAAAGTCACTCTTGATTTTTTTAGTTCTTTAATTATAACACTCTCTTTTATGTTCTTTTTAAATTTTTGTTAGCATATGTCTCATTTTTTCTTTTTTAGTTTTCATATACTTTTCATTAGTCTCATTAAATCCTGTCTCAATAGCTTCTCTTCCTGTTACTTTCATTCCATAATCCTCAAGAGCCTCTATCTTAGCAGGATTATTAGTCATTACTCTTACAGATTTTACTCCAAGAGCTTTTAACATTTGAACAGCTACTGCATAATCTCTCATATCAGGATCAAATCCTAGTGCTACATTTGCCTCTACTGTATCTGCACCCTGATCTTGAAGTGTATAAGCTTTTAATTTATTTAAAAGTCCTATTCCTCTTCCCTCTTGTCTTAGATAAAGAACTACTCCTTCTCCCTCTTCATCCACTCTTCTCATAGCTCTTTTTAATTGAGAACCACAATCACATCTTAATGAACCTAAAATATCTCCTGTAAAGCACTCAGAGTGTAATCTCACTAAAACATCTTCTTTCCCAGCTACATCTCCTTTTACTAGAGCTATGTGCTCTTTTCCATCTAGATTATTTTCAAATCCTACTATCTCAAATACTCCTGAGCCAGTAGGCATCTTAGCTCTTACACTTACAGTCATAAGTTGCTCATTCATCTTGATATATTTTTGTAAATCCTCAATAGATATCATCTTCATATCCAACTCTTTAGCAAGTAATTGTAAATCATCAAATCTAGCCATAGTTCCATCTTCTTTCATGATTTCACAACAAAGTCCCATTTCCTTTAATCCTGCTAATCTCATTAAATCTACAGTTGCTTCTGTATGTCCATTTCTTACTATTACTCCACCTTTTTTAGCTACTAATGGAAACATATGTCCTGGTCTTCTAAATTCATAAGGCTTTACATTTTCATCCAAAGCTTTCATAGCTGTCAACGAACGCTCATAAGCAGATATTCCTGTTGTAGTATCCACATGATCTATTGATACAGTAAAAGCTGTACAATGATTATCAGTATTGTCATAACACATTGGAGGTAGAGCCAATTTCTTAGCATATTCCTCTGTCATAGGCATGCAGATTAATCCTTTTCCTACTGTTGCCATAAGATTAATATTTTCTGGAGTAGCAAACTCTGCAGCACAAATAAAATCTCCTTCGTTTTCTCTGTCCTCATCATCTACTACTATTATTACTTTTCCAGCCCTTAAATCTTCAAGAGCATCTTCTATTCTATCTAGCATTATTTTTCACTCCTCTAAAATCCATTTTTCATAAGAAACTCCATAGTAATTCCCTCTTTTTTTTCAGAAGGCTCATCTTGAAATTTCATAAATCTCTCTATATATTTTCCTATCAAGTCTGTCTCTACATTTATATAATCTCCAACTCTTCTTTTTCCAAGAGTTATCATCTCCTGTGTATGAGGTATTAAAGAAACTCCAAAAGTAGTATCTCCTAGCTTCATTACAGTAAGACTAGCACCATCAAGGGTAACTCTTCCCTTTTCAACTATATATTTCATATATTTTCTATCTATCTCTATCTCATATATCTTAGCTATTCCCTCTGGAGTAATTGCTACTACTTTTCCTTCACAATCCACATCCCCTGTTACTAGATGCCCTCCCAATGGAGTAGCTAGAGTTATTGACTTTTCTAAATTTACTCTATCTCCAACCTTTAATCTTTTAAGGTTAGTTCTCTTTACTGTTTCATACATACAATCTGCAGTAAAGAAATTATTTCCTAACTCTGTAGCTGTAAGACAAGTTCCATTAGTTGCTATACTATCTCCTAACTTTGCTCCCTCTAATACTTTTTTACATTTTATCTTAAGTTTTAGAGATTTTTCACCATTTTCAATAGCTATAACTTCTCCCATCTCTTCTACTAATCCTGTAAAAATAGCACTCACTCCTCTCTACTTGTAAAACTCCATAGATACATTGTTTCCATAGCTATTTATCTTTACATTTTTTAATTCAAATCCATCTGCTATATTTTCAACAGAAAATCCTCTTACAAATGATATAGCTTCGCTATCTCCTAATATTTTGGGAGCTATAAATATCTCTCCACCATCTATTGCATTCTCTTTAAAAGCCTTAGAGATAAGATAACTTCCACCTTCTAAAATTATTCCATCTATTCCTAGCTCTCCAGTCTTCTTTAATATTTCAGAGACTTCAAATTCATCCCCTTCTAAATATTCCACTCTTACTCTTTTTTCCTCTAGTATCTTTATCTTTTCACTCTCCCTATTCTCCTGTGAAGTGATAATAACACTCTTTCCATCTTCAAAATTTACAATTTTACTTTCTAGTGGTATCTCTAGTTTAGGGTCAATAACTATTCTATATGGGTCTCTTCCATTTTCTATTCTAGCTGTTAAACTAGGATCATCTTTTAATACTGTATTTATTCCTACCATTATCCCCATATATCTATTTCTTAATCTCTGTACTTTCTCCCTAGCTAACTCATTTGTTATCCATTTAGAATTTCCTGTTTTAGTAGCTATCTTTCCATCAAGTGTAATTCCACACTTTAAAAAAAGATAAGATTTTTTTTCTGATATATATTTCATAAAAACTCTATTGAGTTCTTTAGCTTCTCTCTCCATTACTCCAGTAACTACTTCTATTCCAGCATCTTGGAGCATCTTTATTCCTCTTCCTGATACTAAAGGATTAGAGTCAAGAGAGGCAACTATACATCTCTTGATACCCATCTCTATTATCTTCTTAGCACATGGTGGAGTTTTTCCATAGTGTGAACATGGCTCTAGTGTTACATAGATGTCTGCTCCATAAGCTTTTTCTCCAGCCATCTCTAAAGCAAATACCTCTGCATGAGGTCCACCATATTTTTTATGATATCCCTCCCCTACTACTACTCCATCTTTTACCACTACAGCTCCTACCAAAGGATTTGGATTTACAGATCCCTCTCCAAGAGCTGCTAATTCAAGAGCTCTTGCCATGTACTTCTTATCCATAATTACATCCCCTTTAGTAAGTTTACCATTTCTAAAGCTGTAACTGCTGCATCAAAACCTTTATTTCCAGCTTTAGTACCAGCTCTTTCAATAGCTTCCTCAATACTATTTGTAGTTAATACTCCAAATATTACTGGGATATTGCTATTTAAGCTAACTGTTGCCACTCCTTTTGATACTTCTGCACACACATAATCAAAGTGTGGAGTTGATCCTTTTATTACTGCTCCTAGAGTAATAATTGCATCATACTTTCCTGATTCTGCCATTCTTTTTGCTACAAGTGGAATTTCAAAAGCTCCAGGTACCCATGCTAAATCTATATTATCAGCTTCTACTTCATGTCTTAATAGTGCATCTTCTGCTCCACCTATAAGCTTAGAAGTAATAAACTCATTAAATCTAGCTGCTACTATACCTATTCTTAATTCTCTCCCTGTAAATTTTCCTTGTAATACTTTCATTTTCTTCCTCCTTGATTTCTCAGGACAAATAAAAAGCCCAGATTCTCTCTGGGCATATAAAAAAAGTATAAGATTTCTTTGCAGATATCTTTTCTTCTTCCATCCAGACTTTACTGTCGGTTTTGGAATTTCACCAAATCAGAGTTTTTACAAACTCTCGTGGACTATAACCACCGGTCGGGAATTGTTTTCACTCACCCTGCCCTGAAGATAAATATTTTTATTCTCTATAAATTAAGTATAGTCTTATTATTCCATTTTGTCAATAATTATTTTTTTCATTATCTCTACACCTTTTACTATCTCCTCCTTATTATTAGTTAAAAAGCTCAATCTAATTTTATTACACTCTTTTTTATTGTTATAGAAGATAGTTCCTGGTAGAATAGATACTCCATTCATCTTACATTTATAATAAAAATACTCTCCATCTATGTGTTCTGGCAGTTTTACCCAAAGAAAAAAACCACCCTTAGGAATATTCATAACTTCAATATCAGGAATTTTTTTTAACTCTTCTAACATCACTTTTAATTGCTCTTTTAAAATTCCCTTTATCTCTCTTATATGTCTATCTAACTCTTTTTCTTTTATAAAATATTCCAATACCTTTTGATTTAATCCAGAGGTATTAGGATCTAATCCATATTTAGCTATTATAAATTTATCCATAAATTTTTTAGGTGGAATTACAAAAGCACTATTTATTCCTGGCATCAATACCTTAGAAGAAGTTTTTAAATAGATTACTCTCTCCTCTCCTACTCTATCCATACTCTTCAAAGATGAAACTCTGTCCTTGTAAGAAAAATCAGCAAAGCAATCATCTTCAATTATATAAAAATGATAATCTTTAGCCAATTCTAATAACTCTTTTTTCTTTTTTTCACTCCAGATTACACCAGTAGGATTTTGAAAATTAAAAGTTTCATATACAAAATCAACCTTCTCTTTTTGTAACAACTCTTTAAACTCTGACATATCCCAACCATCTTTTTGTAAATCCATAGTTCTAACGTTACACATATCCTCTAAAAAATTTAAAGCATTTGGATAACTTGGATCAGATATTACCACAGTTTTTTTAGGAGAGTATCCAAAAGCTTTCATTATAACAGCTAGCGATTGCTGAGTTCCTGATGTTATAAATATATCATCTGAGTTTACAAAAATATCATATTTTTCTATATACTCAGCTATAGCCTCCCTTAAACTCTCTAATCCTTGGACATCTTGATAACCTAAAAGGTAACTTCCCTTTTCATTGAAGGCTCTTTCTATATATTTTCTATAACTATCCACAGGAAATAGATTTTTAGATGGAGTCCCATTAGAAAAATTTATTGAATATTTTTTTACATTTTGACCATAACGAAAATTTTCAATCAAAGGAAAAACCTTTTCATCAATAGAGATATCATAGTTAGCTTTCACAAAAGAACCTTTTCCCTTGATAGAATAAATATACCCATTTTCTTCTAAAAGCTTATATACTCTCAATACTGTATTACTATTACAACCATACTTACCACTTATCTGCCTTATTGATGGAAATTTTGAATTCACTTTCATCTTTTTTAAAATTATTTCACTTTTCAAAATATCATATAATTCTAGATAACTTCCTACTTTCTTTTCCATATTTTTTCCTCTTTTTTAATTTTAATATCCCCCTATTTAAATTATATAACATTTTTTTTAGAAGATAAAGAGAAAGAAATGTATATTATAAAAGCCAAGAATGACTTTCATCACTCTTGGCTTTTGGTTTTTTCTTATAAGGGACACTATGGAATAAGAAATATTTATTTTAATTTTTTCTTATTTTATTTGAGCTAATCCATATTCTAAGTCTGCTATTATATCCTCTATATTTTCAAGTCCTACTGATAATCTTACAAGACCATCTGTAATTCCAGCTGCTAATCTTTCCTCTTTAGTATATGGAGAGTGAGTCATAGAAGCAGGATGTTGAATAAGAGTTTCAGCATCTCCTAAAGATACTGCTAAAGCTGCCATTTTTACATTATTAAGTAATGTTTTACCAGCTTCAAATCCACCTTTTAATTCAAAAGCTAGTATTCCACCAAATGCATCCATTTGCTTAGATGCTACTTCATATCCATCATGAGATTTTAATCCTGGATAATAAACTTTTTCAATCTTGTCATGAGCCTCTAAATATTCAGCTACTTTCATAGCGTTTTCACAGTGTCTTCTCATTCTTAGTTCAAAAGTTTTCATACCTCTTATTATATAGAAAGCTTCAGTAGGTCCTAGTACAGAACCAGTCATATCTTTTACACCTACAAGTCTTACTTGGTCTATTATCTCTTTTTTACTTATAACTACCCCTGCTATTACATCCCCATGCCCATTTAAATATTTAGTTACTGAGTGAACAACCACATCACAACCAAGTTCTAATGGTCTTTGGCAGAATGGAGTAGCAAATGTATTATCTACTACTACTAAAGTATTTGGATTAGTATGTGCTATTTCTGCCACTGCTTTAATATCTACCACTTTCATATTAGGGTTAGCAGGAGTCTCTAAATATACTACTCTTGTATTAGATTTCATAGTTTTTCTTACTAGCTCTAAATCAGAAGTATCTATAAAGTCAACCTCTACACCAAATTTTGCTACACCATGGTTTAAGTAAGCAAATGTACATCCATATAGAGTTTTATCTGCTATTACATGGTCCCCAGCTTTTAAAAGTGTCCATAAAGTAGAAGTAATAGCTCCTATTCCTGAAGATGTTGCAACTGCTGCTTCTCCTCCCTCTAGTGCTGCTATTTTCTCTTCAAATACTGCAGTTGTAGGGTTTCCTAATCTTGAATAAATATATCCTTCCTCTTCTAGTGCGAATCTCTTTCCACCTTGCTCAGCTGAATCAAATACAAATGTTGAAGTTTGATAAATTGGTACTGCTAAAGCTCCAAATGGATTTTTATGATTCCCTGTATGAATACTCATAGTTCCTATACCTTTTTTCATAATTAATAACCTCCCTAAATTTATCTTAATCTTTCGCTCTTTATTCTTCTTGATAAAAGTGTAATTTATTTTTTTTGCAAAGTCAACACTCTTAGAAACAAAGTGTCTTAAGACACTAAAAATAATACTATACTTGATTTTTTTGTATAAATAAACTACACTTATTATATAGAGTAAACAACATAACTTAAAATTATTAGGAGGAAAATATGGAAAATAAAAAATCTAGTTTTACTGGTTTAATACCTCTGTTAATCTTTGTTATCATCTATTTAGGAACAGGAATATTTTTACAATCTCAAGGAGTAGAGATGGCTTTCTATCAGCTTCCTTCTCCAGTTGCTATCTTTGTAGGAATAATAGTTGCCTTTATTATATTTAAAGGGACTATAAATGAAAAATTTAATAGTTTCCTTGAAGGTTGTGGTCATCAAGACATTATTACTATGTGTATAATCTATCTTTTAGCTGGAGCTTTTGCCACTGTTTCAAAAGCTATGGGTGGAGTAGATGCAACTGTTAATTTCGGACTTACTTATATTCCAGCTCATTATATAGCTGCTGGTTTATTTATAATAGCTGCTTTTATCTCAACAGCTACTGGTACTTCTGTAGGTTCTATTGTAGCTATTACTCCTATTGCCGTTGGACTTGCTGAAAAAAGTGGAGTACCTATGCCTCTTATATTAGCAGCAGTTATGGGGGGTTCTATGTTTGGAGATAATCTTTCTGTTATTTCAGATACTACTATTGCTGCTACAAAAACTCAAGGGGTAGAGATGAGAGATAAATTTAGAGTTAACTTATACATCGCTGCTCCTGCTGCTATAGTAACTGTTATACTACTTTTGCTTTTTGGACGTCCAGAAAGTATTCCTGATGTAGAAGTTCTTTCATATAATTTCTTAAAAGTTCTTCCTTATATAGCTGTTCTTGTATTAGCTATTGTAGGTATAAATGTTTTCGTAGTATTGACATCTGGAATAATCTTATCAGGAGTTATAGGTTTTATATATGGAGATTTTACTTTCTTAACATTTTCGAAAGAGATATACAATGGATTTATGGGAATGAATGAAATTTTCTTATTATCTTTACTTACTGGTGGACTTGCTACTATGACTACTAAAGCTGGTGGTGTTCAATGGCTTATTGAACAAATTCAAAAATTTATAATCGGTCCTAAAACAGCTAAAGTTGGAGTTGGATTCCTAGTTGCTGTAACTGATATGGCAGTTGCTAACAATACAGTTGCTATCATTATAAATGGTTCTATAGCTAAAAAAATCTGTGAAAAATATGATGTTGATTTAAGAGAAAGTGCTGCTATACTAGATATCTTCTCTTGTATATTCCAAGGACTTATCCCTTACGGGGCTCAAATGCTAATCCTTTTAGGATTTACAGCAGGAGCTGTATCACCATTAGATGTTATACCTCTACTTTGGTATCAAGGATTATTATTCATCTTTACACTAGTTTTCATAGCTCTTTCAATCAATGACAAAATAATCAATAGGCTAGATAGAAAGAAAAATAAATAATAAAAACAAAAAGCTTTCTGTGGAAAATTCCCAAGAAAGCTTTTTTATTTAAATTATTATTTTACTAATAAAGATTTTCCATTCATCTCTTCTGGCTTAGCAAGTCCTAAGATATCTAACATAGTTGGAGCTATATCAGATAATTTTCCATCTTCTAATTTAGCATTTTTGTACTCATTAGAAACTAAGATAAATGGTACATTATTTGTAGTATGAGCTGTGAAAGGAATGTGAGTTTCAGGATCTTCCATTAACTCTACATTTCCATGGTCAGCAGTTATAAGTAGTGTTCCTCCAAGTTCTAAAACTTTTTCAGAAACTTTAGCTATACATCTATCTACTTTTTGTACTGCAGCTACAGCAGCATCAAATACTCCTGTATGTCCTACCATATCTGGGTTAGCATAGTTTACTATAATTACATCATACTCTCCAGAGTTTAAAGCTTCCATTAGCCCTTCTGTTACTCCACAAGCTGACATCTCTGGTTGTAAATCATAAGTTGCTACTTTTGGTGATGCAACTAATTTTCTATCCTCTCCAGCAAATTGCTCCTCTTTTCCTCCATTGAAGAAGAAAGTTACATGGGCATATTTTTCAGTTTCAGCAGTTCTTAATTGTTTCATTCCAGCTTTTGCTAAAACTTCTCCAAATGTATTTGTAATATCTTTATCTTCATATACAACTGGAGCATCTATTGTAGAATCATATTGACGCATACAATAATATTTTACTCCTAAGTATTCTCTTTCAAATCCTGTAAACTCTTTATCATTTAAAGCTCTTGTAATTTCTCTTGCTCTATCTGGTCTAAAGTTGAAGTTAATAAATACATCTCCAGCTTTTACAAGTCCATTAGCATCTACAACAGTTGGTACAACAAACTCATCTGTTTTTCCTTCTGCATAAGAAGCTTCTACTGCTTCTACTGCTGAGTTAGCTTTATTTCCTAATCCTAAAACCATAGCATCATAGGCAAGTTTTACTCTATCCCAGTTCTTATCTCTGTCCATAGCATAGTATCTTCCAGAAAGAGTAGCTATTGTTCCCTCTCCTATCTCTTTCATCTTAGCTTCTAGCTCTTCTACAAATCCTTTAGCTGATTGTGGAGCTGTATCTCTTCCATCTAAGAAAGCATGTACATAGGCTTTTACTCCATACTTTTTAGCCATAGCTAAAAGCCCAAATAGGTGTTCTATATGAGAGTGTACCCCTCCGTTTGATAAAAGTCCCCCAAAATGAACATTTTTTCCATTAGCAACAGCATATTCAAAAGCCTCTTTTAACACAGGATTTTCATATATTGTTCCCTCTCTGATATCTTTTGAAATCTCTACTAATGGTTGATATATTATTCTTCCAGAACCTATATTTAAGTGTCCTACTTCTGAGTTACCCATTTGTCCATCAGGTAATCCCACTGCCTCTCCTGAAGCTTGTAATTCAGAATGAGGATACTCTTTCATAAGTCTATTGAATGTCTCAGGGTTAGCAGCAGTTATTGCATTTTTTTGCTCTGAATTTTTATTTATTCCCCAACCATCTAATATCATTAACATTACTGGTTTTTTCATTATTTTTATTCCTCCTAAAATTTGACTACTTTGCAGCTAAAACTATTTTAGCAAATGAAGCTGCCTCTAATGAAGCTCCTCCAATTAATCCACCATCTATATCAGCTTGAGCTAATAATTCAGCAGCATTTTCAGGTTTCATTGATCCTCCATATTGGATTACCATTTCATCAGCTACTGTTCCAAACATAGATTTTAATACTTCTCTTATCTCTTTATGAGTCTCTTGTGCCATCTCTGGAGTAGCAGTTTTTCCTGTTCCTATTGCCCATACTGGTTCATAAGCTATAATTATATTTTTAGCTTCTTCAGCAGTTATATCTTTTAATCCTTCTCTTACTTGAGTTTCATTTACCTCTGCAGTTCTTCCAGCTTCTCTATCTTCTAATTTTTCTCCAACACATAGGATAGGAGTCATTCCAGCTGCTAATACAGCTTTTACTTTCTCATTGATGAACTCATTTGACTCTTTGAAGTATTCTCTTCTTTCTGAGTGTCCTAAGATTACATATTTTACTCCTATTGCTTTTAACATTGTAGGAGAAACTTCCCCAGTGTAAGCTCCAGATGATTTTGGATATACGTTTTCTGCAGCTATCTCTACGTTACTTCCTTCTACTGCTTTTACAGCATCAGATAGAGCTGTAAATGGAGCTCCTATTACTATTTTTACTCCCTCTACATCTTTTACTAATCCTTTTAATTCAGTAAGCATCTCTACTGCTTCTGTATTTGTTTTATTCATTTTCCAGTTTCCAGCTATTACATTTGTTCTCATTATAGTCCCTCCATTATCATTATATTATTCTCATCTTACATATTATCATAGAGATTGTCAATTTTCAAATATTACATTGGTCAGTAAATAACTATTAATTGAGCAATCTTTTACGATTTTCCTCTTCTAAAATATCACTATAGTAATTTTCAGTATTTTCATAGAAATCTTTTAATAAGTCACCTATGGAAAACTCTAATATCTCCATAAATGTTTCATAATCTTGAGCATCATAAGCTTTTTCAGCCTGCTCCATCTCCTGCTCAAATTCAGCTATATAGTCATCAAAATCACTATATACAAAATCTAAATCTCCACTAGCTTTCATAAGTAATAATAGATTATAGAACCATCTTAAAAAAATACCTCTTTCTACTATCTCTATCTCACTTACCATTACAGCTGCTCTTCCTACATTTTCTGGTTCTTCTCCCTCATAATCAAAGATTGAGAAAAATAGATCTATCTGCTCCTTAGCTCTTAATATAGAATCTAATAGCATCTCTCCCTCTGTTTTAGTAATAACCTCTAACAATCTTAAATCTTTTAAATCTACAACAGAGTTATCTCTCAACTTTTCACCATTTATATAGAATTTATATGGCACCTTATTATCTTGAGTTAACTGTTTTGTGATTTCATTAATCATTCTACCAAAGCTTTTAAATCTTTTTTGCTTTAGCTCCACCTTTTTATTATCTACATATAATTCCATTTTCTCTCCTAATCTATGGTTTAAAAATTTTTGAAACTGCCAAAGAAAAAATATATATTTCCTTTGGAGTTCCTAATTTTTCTATCTCCTTTATCATCTCTATTATTGTACTTCCAGTAGTTACAATGTCATCAACTATCAATATATTTTTCCCTTCAATATTTAACTTCTCATTTTTAAAAGCATTGTATATATTCTCTTTTCTACTTTTACTATCAAGCAACTCATACATATGCTTTGTATTTTTTTCTCTTCTTATTTTTTGATACTCTATCTTACAATTATCAAGTAACTCCTCTACCTGATTGAAACCTCTCTCTTTTTCTCTCTCTTTACTTATTGGTACAGGTAAAATTACATCTATTTTCTTTTCTAATAAAAGATTTTTAAGAGGAACTTTTATAAGGTAAGCTATCTCTTTTCCTAGTCCTCTCCTATTTTCTAATTTAAAATCTGCTATTAACCTTTTTATCTCTTCATTATAATAGTACAGATAGTAATAATTTTCAATATTTTTTATCTTACCTTTTTTCTTCAATAAATAGTAACACTCGTTGCAAATATAATTATTTTCTTGGGAATTTTTTTTACATATTGGACATCTTCGAGAAAAGACTAAATTTTTAATACTCTGGACAAAGTTTCTTCTTATCATCTTTTTCCATATTTACTATCTTTGCAGAGTACATCTCTGTATATCCACAATTAAGGCAAGTTTTTATATAATAAGTTCCAAACTCTAGTTTTAAACCAGGGCTTTTTTCTGGAATAACTGTTGTTTTTACTTGGTATTTATCACACCCACATTTTACACATTTAAAATCCAATTTCATCACCCCATGTTAAATTTTTTGTCCAAGATATTTTCTCCCCTAAAAAACTTATACAATCAAATCTGATTTTAGATGATAATTTTTTATTCAATGTTAGATATACTTTAGCAGCATTGTATATCCTTCTGATTTTTCTATAATCTACTGCTTCTAATCCATATCCATATTTTAAAGTTTTTCTATACTTTACTTCTATAAAGACAATAGTATCTTCAAATTTTGCAATTATATCTATCTCTCCAGCTTTCACTCTATAATTTCTTTCTAGTATTTTATATCCACGAGAGATAAGTAGTTTTACAGCTTTTTCTTCATACTTATCTCCTATCTCTCTATTATTTTTCATTTTCTCCTAGTATCTTTGTTAAAAAAGTTTTTCTATGGATAGGTGTAACTCCATATTGTAAAAGAGCCTCTCTATGAGCTTTTGTTCCATAGCCCTTATGTTTTTCAAAGTGGTATTCTGGATATTTTTTCCCCTCTTCTACTAATTGCCTATCCCTTGTAACCTTTGCAATTATAGAGGCTGCCGCTATTGATAGACTTTTTGCATCACCTTTTATTATTGGCTCCTGTTTCCCAATATACTCTCTTATTTTAAAATTTCCATCTACAAGTACTAATACATCTGTATTAGTTTTTTTATCTAATTCCTCTATCGCTCTTCTCATGGCTAAAAATGTAGCATTTAATATATTTAATTCATCTATCTCTTGTACAGAAGCTATACCTATCCCTACTTCAAAGTTTTCCATAATTATATCAAAAAGCTTTTCTCTTTTTTTCTCAGTAAGTTTTTTTGAATCATTTATCTCTTGAAGTTCTTCTGAATATCTTTTTAATTTCACAGCAGCTGCTACAACACTCCCAGCAAGAGGTCCTCTTCCAGCTTCATCTACTCCTATTATCTCTTTTCCCTTTTCCAAATCAAATTGATAAAGTAAATTATTTTCCATTTTTTATCTCACTTTCTATTTTTGATATATCAACTCCTACATGTTTTGCTGCCCTTTTAAAATCTTCAGGCAGTGGAGCTATAACTGTCATCTCAGTATTTTTTGTAGGATGTATAAATTTTAATCTATACGCATGTAGCATCTGTCTATCTGCACCGTCATTCCCATTTCCATAAGTAGTATCCCCCATTATTGGATGATTTAAATGCTTCATATGTACCCTTATCTGATGAGTTCTCCCTGTTTCTATTCTTACTTTTACTAAAGAGTGATTTTTCCCCTCATCAATTACTTCATAATTTGAAATAGCTATCTTTCCATTTTCATTTACAACTGCCATTTTTTTTCTATCTCTACTATCTCTACCTATAAGAGTTTCAATTCTTCCACTTTTCTCTTTAAATATTCCTTTAGCTATACATACATAAATTTTTTCCAAAGTTTTTTCTTTAAACATCTCTGAAAGCTTTCCATGAGCTTCATCATTTTTAGCCACTACTATTACACCACTTGTATCCTTATCTAATCTATGAACTATTCCCGGTCTTATCACTCCATTTATTGTAGATAAATCTTTTATATGGTATAAAAGAGCATTTACAAGTGTACCACTATAATTTCCATGAGCTGGATGTACCACTAGATTTGGAGCTTTATTTATAACTACTATATCACTATCTTCATAAATAATATCTAATGGTATATCTTCAGGAGTTAAATCTAATACCTCATCTTCAGGTATATTTACTACTATTATTTCTGTTCCTTTTAATTTATTTCCACTCTTAGTTATTTTCTTTCCTTGTATCTCTACCAAACCATTATCAATTATTTTTTGAACATATGACCTTGTAGCATCATCTATCAACTCATTTAGAAATTTATCTATTCTTTTTCCTTTATCATTTTCATTAGCATATACTGTTAATGTTTCTTTTATATCCATTATTTTACTCCTATCTTTTCTATATACATTATATTATATCATAATCAAAAATATTTTGTAAAAAAATATAAAAAGAGAGGGTTACAACTTCTTAAATTGTAACTACTCTCCTATTTTATATATTATTTTATTTTTTTATCTTCTCTACCACTCTAAATATAATTCCAACTACTATACTTGGTAATATCCAAGCTAATCCATAATCTTGGAAAGGTAATTCTAAATAAAGCTTATATATTCCTTCTGGACAAGCATTTAACATTTGTAGAGTTTCTATAGCCCCTATAAGTCCTGCTCCAACTACACAACCGATAAAAATTCCTCTATCTTGTATATATCCCTTGAATAAATTTAAAATAATTAAAACTATAGCTATTGGATAGATAAAAACTAATATTGGTGCTGCTACTTGAACTATTAAGTCCACTCCAAATCCAGCAAATATTAAACTTACTATTACATTTATTATTACAATTTTTTCATATTTTGTCTTAAATACTGAACTAAAATAATCTCCAACTGTAGCAGTAAGACCTATTGCAGTTGTAAGGCAAGCTCCAGCAACACATATTCCTAAAAGCATATTTCCACTTTTTCCTAAAAGCTCAGCTACAATAGCATTTAAAAGCTGAGTTGTTCCTTTATTTTCTAATACTGATGTAGAAGTTGCCCCTATATATAAAAGTCCTCCATATACTATTGCTAACCCACAAACAGCTATTGCACTAGCTTTTAACAAGAAAGATAATTGCTCTTTTCTTCCTAAATCTTTATTCTTTCCAGTTATAGTTTTTAAAATTATACTTGCAAAAATAATAGCTGCAAGAGTATCCATTGTTTGATATCCATTATAAAATCCATATCTAAAATTATTTGTTGTCCCTGTTGTTACTAAATCTCCTATAGGACTAGATACCCCTTTAAAAATTATAATAGCTAATACTATTAAAAGAATTGGTGTCAAAATTTTTCCTATTCTATCTATTACAGCACTCTCTCTCAAAGAGAAAAGTAAAACTACTCCAAAATAGATCACTAAGAAAATATACTTAGCTATTGAGCTATCTGTTCCTACATATGGAGTCATCATTACTTCAAAAGCTGTAGCTCCTGTCCTTGGAATAGCTAAACATGGTCCTATTGCCAAGATTAAAGCTGTATTAAAAATTCTACTAAATAGAGGTGATACTCTATCTGAAAAATGATCTAACTCTGTTCCTGCAAATCCAGAAGCTATTATTCCCATCAATGGAAATCCTATTCCTGTAATACAAAATCCAAAAGCAGCCAATTTCCAATTGTCTCCTACTATATAACCAACTGTTGGTGGAAATATTAAATTTCCAGCACCAAATAGCATAGCAAATAACGCAAATCCAGTTAAAACAATATCTTTCGTCTTATAAATTTTTCTCACTCCTTTAAATCTGTTTATATCTTCCCCTAATATGTTTTATACCATTTTTTTAGACATAAACGACTTATAAATTATACCATCTTTTTTAAAATCAGTCAAACTTTATATTTTAAATTATTCTTTTTTCAAATTCTAAATCTATTCATTTTCAAAAAAAAGTTGTAAAATATTATAAATAAAATTTTTAAGGAGTTATATATGAAAGTTAAAATATATCCATCTAAATGTTTTGGAAAAGTCAATCTCCCACCTTCAAAAAGTATGGCTCACAGATCTATTATCTGTGCTTCCCTTGCTCAAGGAAAAAGTAAACTTGAAAATATAGCCTACTCTGATGATATTATTGCTACTATTGAGGGAATGAAAAAGTTAGGAGCAAAAATTTCCAAAGAAAAAGATAGCTTAATTGTTGAGGGAATAAAAAATTTTTCTCAATTGACAAATAGTATCATAGATTGTAATGAATCTGGTTCTACACTGAGATTTTTTATTCCTATTTTTTCTCTTACAGATAAAAAGATAGAATTTAGAGGAAAAAATAGATTATTACAACGCCCTCAAAAAATCTATGAAGAGATTTTTAAAAAACAAAATCTTTTTTATTACCAAGATAATAATAAAATAGAGATAGATGGAAAATTAAAATCTGGAGAATATATTATTAATGGAAATATCAGCTCTCAATTTATAAGTGGATTACTTTTCACTCTTCCACTTCTCACTGAAGATTCTATTATAAAAATTATTCCTCCTTTTGAGTCTAAATCTTATATTGATTTAACTATTGATATGTTAAAAAAATTTGGAATAGAAGTTTTATTTTTAGATGACTTAACTCTAACAATTAAGGGAAATCAAAAATATATTGCTACTGATTACAAAGTGGAAGGAGATTTTTCTCAGTTAGGTTTTTTTGCTGTACTTGGAGCTATAAACAATGATTTAACCTGTGAAGGATTAGATATTAATTCAAAACAAGGAGATAGAGAGATTATTGAAATCTTAAAAAATTGTAGAATAAAAATAGAAGAATTAGAAAATGGATATAAAATTTTTAGAGGACTTCCTAAAGCTTATAATATAAATTTAGAAAACTGTCCAGATCTTGGTCCTATTCTTACTGTATTATCTGCCTATGGAGATGGGGAGTTTAAAATCTATAACGCCCAAAGATTGAGATATAAAGAGAGTGATAGAATAGAGGCAATGGAAAATGAATTAAAAAAATTAGGAGTTCAAATCTCTTCAGATGAAAGTAATATCTATATTAAAGGAAATTCTAAATATATTAGTTGTAATGAAGTATTTGGACACAAAGACCATAGAATAGTTATGAGTCTTGCTATATTTGCTACTCTACTAGATTCTCCGCTCATTATTGAAGGAGCTGAGGCTATCTCTAAATCTTATCCTAATTTTTTTGAAGATCTGAAAAATTTAAATATTAAAATTGAAATTACAGACTAAAATTAAAAGAGGTAATTGTAAAATTTTACAACTACCTCTTATTTTATTTTGGAGTATTTAATCTTCTTATTGCTATATCCCTAGCTTTTATATACTGCTCTTGAGTGATATATTTTTGCATCTCTATCTGACTTCTAATTCTATCTTTTAAAATATTTGCCTCTATTGCTCCTATTTTATCAAATAAAATATCTATTTTTTCAAGATTAGCTTCTGGATTTTCTAAGACATATTTATTAACTTCTAATTCAAGCTGCTTTTTTTCTAGTACTAACATTTTATAATTTGTACTAACTCTATTTACCATAAGTTTAGCTTTTTCTATATTTTCTGGAGTTACTCCCACTTTTAAAAAATCTTCATCTGAAACTATTCCTAATCCTTCAGAAGCAAATATCACAGTCGAAAATAGTAGTGTAGTAAAAAAATAAATAACTTTTCTCATTGATGTCCCCCACTATATTTGTGTATCTAATCCAAATAATTCATCTGTATCTATCTCTATTTTTTTATCATCAAAAAAGTTTGAACTAAAAAAATGTTCCATTGATAAATCATTTTTCTTAGTATTTATTTTAGGTATACTTGTATTTATAGCATAATTTAATGTTGACTCTATTGGTGTTTCTCTAACTACCATTTGATAAGTAGAACTTGTAAAGACTCCTAGAAAAAATAATGAAATAGAAAAAAGCGATTTTCTTTTATTTTTTCTTTTCTCCTGTTCAAATAACTCTTTGTATATATTAGCTTTTACCCTATCTTTTGGTGATAACATATCAATTTCCTCCCATATCCTTGATTGCCTTATAATATATAGATTTTATTGTAGAGATATTTATATTTTTCATATCTGCTATCTCTTTTAACTTATATCCATATATATCTTTTAAAATTACAATTTCTCTTTCCTTAGGAGAGATTAATTTCAATTTCTCCTCTAAAAAGATTGGAGTTTCAATATTAGTATTATCTTCTAACATCAATATCTCCTCATTTATATCTAACTCTACCTTTCTTTTTCTAAAGAAATCATAAATTTTATTGATAGCAATCTTGTATATCCAAGTATATATATTACTCTCTGAACGAAAACTCTTCAAATTTCTATAAACACTCATAAAAACTTCCTGAGATATGTCTTCAGCATCTTCAGGATTTTTTACTACCCCTAAAACTTTGTAATATATCCTATCAAAATACTCCTCGAAAATCTCATCAAAGTCCATCAGTTTTTAACCTCACATTTTTTTATATTATTTAGACGCCATTTTTTTTAAAAAAGTCTAAAATTTCTTATCAGAATTGATTGTTCCAGAAAAATTTATTTGAACAGTATGATTTTCTAGATTTATTTCCATATCTTCTAATACTTTTATAGCTTTTCTTGTTGGTATCTTTCTATCATTATCTCCAGCTCTTCCTTTACTACCTTTCCAAGAAACTCCTACATATCCATTTATAAAAGCTTCTTCTATATATGAAAGAGTATACTCTCCCTCTTTTACATAATACTCTCTTCCTGAATCAATAACTATATTATCTAATTTTACAGTATTATATCTTCCTCTATCATAGTTTACTACAAATTTTTTTCTTCCTTCTACTCTTTCTAATGAAATTTCCTCATTACTCCTAATAGAAGTACAAGCTGATAAAAGAATAAAAAATAGACTAATTACTACTCTCCATACTCTCATTTTTCTCATCCTCCATTATTAATTTTTTTAACTCAATTAATATTTCAGACTCATCTACTTTTTTTACTATCTGTCCTTTCTTAAAAAGAACTCCTACTCCTTTTCCTCCAGCAACTCCATAGTCAGCTTCTCTAGCTTCTCCAGGTCCATTTACTACACAACCCATTACAGCTATTTTTATTTTTCTATTTTCATTTTCAAACTCTTTTTCAACTTTTTTAGCAAGTCCTATTAAATCTATCTCTGTTCTTCCACAAGTAGGGCAAGATACTATTTCCACTCCTGCCTCTATCAGTCCCAAAACTTTCAATATCTCTTTAGCAACCTTTATCTCTTCTACTGGATCTTCTGTAAGAGAAACTCTAATTGTATCTCCTATTCCATCTACTAATAATGCCCCTATTCCTATTGCAGATTTTACTGTCCCTTGGAAAGCAGTTCCAGCCTCTGTCACTCCAAGATGTAATGGATAATCTATAAGCTTACTTATTTTTCTATAAGCCTCTACCATCATCTTAACATTACTTGCCTTTAATGACACTACTATATCATTAAATCCATTTTTCTCTAATAGATTTATATGATACATAGCACTCTCTACCATTCCATCAGCAGTTGGTTTTCCATATTTTTCAAGTATATGTTTTTCAATAGAACCAGAGTTTACTCCTATTCTTATAGGAATATTTTTCTCTTTTGCCTTCTCTACAACAGCTTTAATATTTTCATCAGAACCTATATTTCCTGGATTGATTCTAAGTTTATCTATCCCATTTTCTATTGCTAAAAGAGCCAATTTATAATCGAAATGAATATCAGCACATAATGGAACATCTACTCTTTTCTTTATCTCTCCTATGGCTTTGGCTGCTTCTTCATTATTTATTGTCATTCTTACCATTTGGCAACCAGCAGCTTCCAATTTTTTTATTTGATTAACTGTTGCTTCTACATCACTTGTTGTAGTATTAGTCATAGATTGTATGACTATTGGATTTCCACCACCTATTAAAAGGTTTCCCACTTTTACTACTCTACTCATAACTATCCCTCTCTATTTTGATTTTGGCATATATTTCATTGGATTTAAAGCTTTTCCATTTTTTCTTAACTCAAAATGAAGATGTGGTCCTGTAACTCTTCCACTTTGTCCAGTTTTTCCAATTAGTTCTCCAGTTTTTACATACTGTCCTTTTCTTACTCCTATCTTATCTAAATGTCCATATCTAGTTTCATATCCACCACTATGTTGAATAATTATTATTTTCCCATATCCATTCATAGTTCCAGCAAAAGTTACTTTTCCCTCTTTAGAAGCATAAAGAGGAATAAAATGTGCTCTTAAATCCACACCAGCATGATATATATATCTTTTTAAAACTGGATGGAATCTATTCCCTTGTGGACTTGTTATTCCAGTATATTTTATAGGCATAATAAAACCAAGGTTACTTCTATTATCAGCATTAGGACTTCTCATTCCTAAATACTTATTTACATTAGGATTTTTAATATATAGTACCTCTCCTATTTGAACTACATTAGAATCTAGTTTGTTTATCTTTTTAATATCCTCTATCTCTACTTTAAATAGTTCAGCGATCTTATTTAAAGAATCTCCCTTACCTACTTTATAAAAAATTCCATTTCCTGTAAGTACAGTAAGTTTTTGTCCAATTTTTAAGTTATTTGCAGAAACTCCAGGATTATTAGCCATAAGAACGCTAAGTCCCATACCATGAGTCTCAGCTATTTCTGATAGAGTATCTCCCTTTTGAACTATATATATTTTCTTTTCAGGAATAGCATCTTCGTCTATTTTAGGTAACTCTTCAACTCCTCCTCCCTCTTCTCCCACTAAAGAGTATTCTCTAGTAAAAGTATAGAAGTTATCTGCTTGAACTTCCCAACCACCATTTTCTGCCTCTCCCTCTTCATAGTAATCAGTAAATTGTTTTAAATCTACAACTTCAGTTTTAAAAGGAGTTCCTACTAATATACCTATATAAAAAGTTATAATCAATATTATAAGTAAACCTATCTTATTTTTCATCCCCTACTCCTTTTTCAAACTGTTCTAGCATACTTTTATTGCTTTGAGTACTTTTCAATGTATCAACTAATCTTTTTAAACTTTCAGCTTTATCAAATTTTGCAAGATGTCTTCTTATTTTCCAAATTGATTCTAATTCTTTTTTAGGAATTAACAACTCCTCTTTTCTAGTTCCAGAACGTTGAATATCTATTGCTGGAAACAATCTTAATTCAGCTAAATTTCTATCTAAATGTATATCACAATTTCCTGTTGATTTAAATTCCTCATAAATTATATCATCCATCTTACTTCCAGTATCTACTAATACAGTGGCAATTATTGTCAGGCTTCCTCCCCCTCTAATATTCCTTGCTGTTCCAAAAAAGTTTTTAGGATAATAAAGAGCTGTTGGATCTATACCTCCTGATATCAGCTTACCACTAGAAGGAATTACTATATTATAAGCTCTAGCAAGTCTTGTTAAAGAGTCCATAAGAATAACTATATTTTCTCCATTTTCTACTTTTCTTTTAGCTCTTTCTAATATGCTTTCTGTTACCTTAATATGGTTTTTAGGATCTTCATCAAAAGTCGAAGCAAATACTTGAGCCCCTATTACATTTTCTTTTATATCTGTAACCTCTTCTGGTCTTTCATCTATTAAAAGTATCCATACCTCAGCATCCTTGCTAGTCTTCATTATTGAGTTAGCAAGATTACTAATTAACATAGTCTTTCCAGCTTTAGGTGGAGCAATAATTAAAGCTCTCTGTCCTCTACCTATTGGAGCTATCAAATCAATTATTCTTCCAGAAATATTTTTACTATCAGTTTCTAATATAAATTTTTCTGTTGGATATGCTGGAATAAGCTCCTCAAAAGGTACTCTTGCTTCAGCTGCTTCTAATGTTCCATCATTAACTAATAAAACTTTTTTAAGAGCATAATTTTTTTCATCTCCAGAAGGTTCTCTTACTTCACCAACTACTCTATCCTCAGTTCTAAGCTTAAATTTTCTTACTTGTGAAGCTGAAACATATATATCTTTTTCTACACTTGTTCCTCTTAAAAAACCATATCCATCTGGTAAAACTTCTAAAGTTCCCCATGCTATATCAGTATTCTCTTTACTTTCTATATCCTTTTCTATAAGCTCTTTTAATTCATTTTTCTTTATTCCTGCTTTTATTGCCAAGCCCAATTGCTTTCCTATCTCTAAAAGTTCCTTTAAAAGAAACTTATCCAATCTGTCCATATCCACCTCGATATTAACCTCTTCTTACTCTACAATTTCTCCATATAATGTCCAAGTTTTACAATCATTTATTTTTACATTTACAAATGTTCCTTCTAAAGCTTTATCTCCTTTAAATAAAACTATCTTATTAGTAGAAGTTCTTCCACTTAGTACTTCTTTATTTTTTTTACTCTCTCCTTCTACTAATACTCTAAATGTTTTACCTACATATGTTTTACTCTCTGCTAATGAACAAGCAGTTTGTACATCTATTAATCTTTGAAGTCTATCTTTTTTTACAGCCTCATCTATTTGATTTTCCATAGTAGCTGCCTTTGTTCCCTTTCTAATAGAATACATAAACATAAAACTATTTTCAAATTGAATTTGTCTTACTACATCTAAAGTATCTTGGAAATCTTCTTCAGTCTCTCCAGGGAATCCTACTATAACATCTGCTGTAAGAGCAACTCCTGGTATTCTCTCTTTTATCTTATTAGCTAAAGCTATGTATTGCTCTTTTGTATATCCTCTATTCATAGCTTTTAATATTGTAGATGAACCAGCTTGTAGTGGAAGATGTAATGATCTTGCAATTTTTTCATTTTTAGCAATTACATCTATTACCTCATCAGTAAAATCTCTAGGGTGTGGAGAAACAAATCTTACTATAAAATCTCCCTCTACCTTACAGATTTCCTCTAATAATCTTGCAAAGTTATCTCCATTTTTAAACTCTTTTCCATAAGAGTTTACATTTTGTCCAAGTAAAATTATCTCTTTATAACCTTTTTCTACATATTGTCTCACATCATGTAAAATCTCTGTCATAGGAACAGATCTTTCTCTACCTCTTACATATGGTACTATACAATAAGCACAAAAGTTATTACATCCATAAGTTATAGATATAGAAGCAGTTTTTTTAGAATCAAAGTCAGCATCTAATCTAGGTGGTAAATCATCTTCACAATCTGTAAAAACAAGATGTTTATCTACTCCATGCTCTATATCATCTATAGCTTGTGGTATTCTTCCTATATTTTGGTTTCCCATAACTATATCTATTTGAGGGAATTTTTTTACAAGCTCTATTCCTTGTTCTTGAGCGAAACATCCAGTTACCCCTATTATCATTCCTTTATTTTCTTTTATATGCTTCAACTCTCCTAATTTTCCATATATTTGAGTTGCCGCTCCCTCTCTTACTGTACAGGTATTTAAAAATGTAACATCCGATTCTTCTATATTATCAGTAATTTCATATCCCATATTTTGGAACATTTTCTTTATTTTTGCACTTTCATTTACATTCATTTGACAACCATAAGTTATGATTGAAGCTTTTTTCACAATTTTTCCTCCTATTAATAACATTTTTTCAGTCTTTTTTGATTTTTGACAAAATAACTCATCTTATCATTTTACCAGTTTTTTCTATATTTTTCAAATAAAAATTCTTCTTTCTGTTTAAGTTTAAAATAAGACTATACCAAATTTTGATTATACCATATTTAAAATTTTCTTTAGCTTTTTAAAAAAAGTAAAATTAAAAAGGTATTACAAACTAATAATAAAAAATATTAGTTCATAATACCTTTTAAGTTACTTAAATAACTTAATAACTTCTCAAATATTTGTTTTTAAATAAAATTATTATTTTCTTCTAATTCTTTTTTTACTTCTAACAAACTATTGAACTTTTTATAAGTCAATTTTTTTTCTTCTTCTGAAGATAAAATTACTATATCCGGAATATATATTCTTTTTTCTAACCCTGCTCTTTTTGCCGCTGTTAATCCATTTTTAGAATCTTCTAAAATTATTATATTTTGGTTATCTATTCCAAATTTTTCAATTACATTTAAGTATAAATCAGGTGCTGGTTTTGAATCTTTTACTTCATCTCCAGCAACTATATAATCAAATTTATCTATTAATCCTGTAATTGTTAAAAATTTATTAACTTTTGTCCTAAAACTTGAACTAGCAACTGCTTTTTTTATTCCTTTATTTTCTAAATACCCTAACAGCTCTTCTATCCCTTCTTTTTTTATTATTCCTTCTTTTTCTACTATGTTAGCTGCTTCTTTACGTTGAACATTTAAAATATCTTCAAATTTTAAGTTATCCTTTAATATTTTTCTATGCTTTATTTTTTCTTCTAATACTTTCGCAGATGAACCTATTATTTCAAAATAAAATTCTTTTTCTACCTTTATCTTATAATTATTGAAAACTTTATCCCATGCTTTTATACAAATACTTTCTGTATCAACCATTAAGCCATCCATATCAAAAATTACTAATTTAATTTTATCTTTCATATTAGTATTCTATTTTCCACATATATCTTCTTTTAGTTAATGGATGATTTCTCAAAATAGCTATTTGTTCAGCATAAACTCTCAATACAGCTGTTATTAACATTGGATTAAAGTAATCAATTACTTCTTTTGATGCTATACTTGATAATCCAAAATCTTTTGCATCTACTACTGTTGTTAATGCATCAAATCTTTGAAGAAAATCAAGTGCTCTTGAATCCATAGGTCTAGTTTTTCCTTCATTCATTAGCAATACAAATGGAACATCTTTTTCTACAATTTCAAATGGTCCATGGAAAAATTCGCCATCATGGAAACTTCCTGAATTTATCCATTGCATTTCCATCATTAAACAAATTGAGAAAGCATATGCAACTTCATGTGTTGCACCACTACTCATCAAATAAATTACTGGAGCATCTTTATATTTTTTAGCAAATTCCCTAGCTTGAGGAACTACTGTTGTAACTGCTTGATCTATTAATCCATAGATTTTGTCTAATCCTGATACCATTTTATCATAATATTTGTATCCTTCAAACTGATTTAAAATTTCTACTGCCAATGTTAATACTTTTGTCATTTTTTCTAATTTAGCTGAATAACTAGCTTCAAATCCATGCTCTACTACATAATCTGCATCTTTTGTAATTGGTGAATTAGGAGTATGAGTTACTGCTATTACATGAGCTCCCAATTCTTTTGCTTTAGATGTAGCCTTTACTGTTTCAGGTGTATTCCCTCCAAGTGAACAAGTAATAACTATTGCTGTTTCATCTACTGATACTGGAGTTGCATAATTAAATTCGTTTGCTGTATATAAACTCACACGAAGACTTCTTGCATTTTCTTCTAAAAAATATTTTCCTGGATATAACTCTGCTTTTGAAGCTCCACATCCTACGAAAAATACTGATTTAATATTTGGTTGTTTTCCTTTAATTTCATTGATAATTTGTTTTAGTTCCATGATAACCTCCCTAATTTTTAATAATGTATTATAACGTTATATTTTAAAGTGAAAAATTAATTACATAATACCAAAGAAACTTAAAATCATTCCTACTACTAGACTACCATATAATATATAGTTAGTTTTTACACCTTTTTTAATTAGCTTTAATACTCCTAAAGTAACTAATAATGGTAGCATATTTGGTAAAATAGTATTGAATACATCTTGTAATGGCATTGCTGATTCTCCTACTCCAAATTGTAATTTTGTAGTTATATCTACCATTGTTGCTGTCATAGCTCCTACTACCATCAATCCCACAACTGAAGCTGTAAAATTTATTTTTTCCATTACTCCATTTTCATACGCTTTCATTAGATAAGTTGCTCCAGATTTATATCCTAATACTAATCCATAATATTTAGCTAAAATATGGGGAATATTATAAACTACTAATAATGCAATTGGAGCAGCTAAATTTCCCTTTTGTCCTAAGTAAATACCTATACCACATGCTATTATTCTAAAAGTTCCCCAAAAGAAAGAGTCTCCTATTCCTGCTAATGGTCCCATTAAACTCGTTTTTACACTATTTATACTAGCAGTAGGAAAATTTGGATTTTTTGCATTTTCTTCTTCCATACTTATAGCAAGTCCTAATATAAATGTACTTATTTGTGGTGTTGTATTAAATATTTCTAAATGTCTTTTTAACGCTTTTGCTAAATCCTCTTTGTTTGGATAGATTTTTTTTAATGCTGGAATCATTGCATAAACAAATCCACCTGCCATCATTTTTTCATAGTTCCATGAAGCTTGCATAGTAAAAGATCTCCAAAAAGCACTCATTAACTCTTTTTTAGTTATTACACTTTTATTTTCTTCAATGTTCATAACTCTTCATCCTCCTCACTAACTCCACTTCCTACGCTAACCTTATTAGAATCTGTTATTTGATTTACTACTATAGCTATTACAATTCCAAATAATGCTACACCTATTATATCTACTTTCATATATGAAGCTAATAGGAAACCTAAAAAGAAATATACAGCTAATTTTTTACTTATCATCATATTAATTAATAAAGCAAATCCAAGTGCTGGTAATAATCTACTTCCTACTACTAGTCCATCTACTATTCCTTGAGGAATAGAATTTAAAATATTAGTTACAACCTCAGCTCCAAATCCTAAAGCTAAAAACACTGTTAAAAATGATTCTAAAAAGAATAATGTAGTACTTGGAACAATATGCATAAAAGCTACCATCTTAGCATTTCCTTCTTCTGCATAATCTTCAGCTTTATGGATAAAAACAGCGTTAATTATTCTTATTACAATTCCAACTGTCAATCCAAACATTGCTATTGGAACGGATAACGCTAAAGCTGCTTCTGTACTTTGACCAGAAATTATCGCAAATGAAGTAGCTAATATACTTCCTGTAACAATATCTGGTGGCGAAGCAGCTCCAATAGCTATTGCTCCAATATAAATTAATTCTAATGCTGCTCCTATCATTACTCCCTTTACAGGATCACCTAATATTAACCCCGCTAACGTAGCTGTAACAATAGGTCTGTCAAACATACTTATTCCAAGTATTCTTCCATCCAAACGCCCTAGAGCAGAAACTAACCCTAAAGCTATTGCTTGCCCTAACATAATTTTACCCCCTTTTTATTTATTTTATAAAAGATTTTTTAAATATACCATTGGATGTGTAGGTAATTGTTGAATATTTATTTCAACACCTTTCTCTAATATTTTTTTACTATTCTCTACATCTTTTTCATCTAAAAAAACAGCATCTCCATATTTTTTAGCATTTTCTTTTTGCCTTATTCCACCATAATTAATTTCTTTTATCTCAGAAATTCCCTCTGCTAATCTTAAAGCATCACTTGTATTTCCAGTTACAACCATTATTATTTTCTTTGTTCCTGCTCCTAATTTTTTTATTGCTTCATCTACTGTAAATACCGATAGACCTACTCCCGCCGGTTTAGCCAATCCTAATGTCATTTTTTTAAATTGATCTTGAGCTGCCTCATCATTTATCACAACTATATGTTCTGCTCCTACAAAACGAGTCCATGCCATTACTATTTGTCCATGTAATAACTTATCATCTATTCTACAAAATTTGATCATCTTCATTACCTCCAGCAATTAAATCATTTATATAAACCATTCCTTCTTTTGCTTCAATTATACAGTTTTTTATTATCTCCTTATAACCTTCTTCTTCCTCATCCTCTGAAGTAAGAATATATTCTAATACTAATGCCAAACTAGAACCAGAAATTATATTTAAATTTTTATATTTTGGTAATAGTTCTATTGCAGTATTAGTTATACTTCCTCCTTTTATATCTGTAAACATTATTACTGTATTTTCTTTATTTTTTTCTAAAATATTCTTTATCTTTTCTTTTAAAACTTTACTATCTGGAATATTATCTCTATATGCTGAAATAAAATCAATATTATCTCTTTCTCCTATTAAAATTTTTATTGAGTCCTCTATCCCAGAAGCAAAATACCCATGTGATGCTACAATTATTTTTTGCAATTTAATCACCTCTTTTATTTCATTATGTTGTATAACGTTATATAATGTTTTATTTAAATTTAGTATATTACTTTTTTTTAATTATGTCAATATCTTTTTTATTTTTAACCTAAATAAAATCTACAAAAATAATTTGATTTTTTTTACATATAACATTATAATATGTAATAAGATGAATTTGAGGAGGTTTTAATATGCTTGAAAATGATATTGCTATTCCATTATATTCTCAATTAAAGGATAGAATTATTACAGCTATTAACAACGATGAACTAAAATACGGTGAAAAAATTCCAACCGAAATTGAAATAATGGAAAAATATAGTGTAAGTAGAATTACTGTAAGACGTGCTATTGAAGAATTAGTTGAAGAGGGATATCTTATAAAAAAACAAGGAAAAGGAACTTTTGTTGTTAAAAATAAAATTGAGAGAAAATTAACTTATTCATATAAAAATACACAACCTATAAGTTTCACTAAAGAGTTAGAATTAAATAATATTATCCCAAGTGCTAAAGTTATTGAGCTAAAAATAATAGAACCAATTGAAGAGTATAATAAAATGTTAGGTATTTCTTTAAATGAAAAATTAATCTATATGAAAAGATTAAGATTAGCTAACAATATACCTACAGCAATTGAAATAAATTATTTTCCTTATGATACTTTTAAAGAACTTTTAAATAAAAATTTATCAAATTCTCTTTATAAAATTTTAGAAGAAGATTTTAATGTATTTCCTTATAAAAATTTGAAATTAGAATTAGAAGTAATTAAATCTAATGACGAGCAAAGTAAACTTCTTAATATTCCTATTTCTGAACCTTTATTCTTATTTTTTGGGGTAACAGCTGATAAAAATAATATTCCTATTCATATTGCAAAAAGATATTTAATTGCTTCTAAGTATAAATTTTCTCTTTAAATTTTTATTTAAAAACTCTAATTTACTTTATTAAAAATTAAATATAATTTTTATAATCCAAGATATTCTATTTTTTAGAATTTCTTAATATCAAAACTGATTTTTTAACTTTTTTAAAGAAAAAGAAGAAAATTTTACCATATAAATACAATAATTAAAAGTAAAACTTTCTTCTTTTATAAACTTATTTTAATTGTCCATTCAATCATTTATAATAATTTTTATCTCAAAATCACTTCTATCTTAGCTTTTCCCAAATCAAAATAGTATACTCCATTTTTTAAATTTCCATCTTTTTCTACCTCTTCATCAGTAAAGTCAAAGACAACCTCATTTAAAACTAAAGTATAATTTCCTACTCCTACTGGAATCAAATCTATTTTTGATATATTAGAACTTGAGTAAGTCATCTCTTTACTCTCTATTATCATACTAACAATATTTTTTCCTTCATCCATTAATAATTGTTTTAACTTCATTTTATTCTCCCTTTTTATTTTAAAATTAATCCCTCATCCATTACAAAATTAGGTGTAACCTCAATTTCTAACTCTGATAAACTAGCTCTTACTAAAGTAACTTTATACTTATCTCCTATACTATAAAATTTGCCAGTATCCGTATCTCTCATCACATACTCTCTATCATCAAACTCATAGTAATGTTTAGCAGAAACTACATCCCAGAAACACTCTACATGATCCTCAGTTTCAAAGAATACTCTCTTATTACTAAATCCAACAATTGTAGCATCATACTCTTCTCCAACTTTATCCATCATATATTCCACAAGTTTAATTTTTACGCTTTCGTCTTCTACTTTCATAGCAGCTCTCTCTGTTTTAGAAATATGAGCACAAGTTACAGGTAACTCCTCCATATTTTTTATAATAGTTTTCTTATTTGGATAACCATGTAATACCGAATTTAAAATTCTATGCACAGTTAAATCTGCATATCTTCTTATTGGAGATGTAAAATGTGTATAGTATCCAGATGCAAGTCCAAAGTGTCCATAATTTTCTACTGTATACTTAGCTTGTTTCAATGCCATTAGTATCATCTTATGAACTAATAGATTAATTCCCCTCTCTTTAGAATCTTCTATTATTTTTTGAAACTGTTTAGGGTGTATTTCTTCTAAAGAGTGTATTCTATATTTAAACTTTGCTAAAGTTTCATTCAGATTTTTTATTCTTTCCATATCTGGCTTTTCATGAGTTCTATATACAGATGGTATCTCTAACCAGAAAAGTTTTTCTGCCACTGTTTCATTGGCAGCTATCATAAAATCCTCTATTATTCTTTCAGATTCTCCTCTATCTCTACTCTTAATATATTCAACTTTTCCCTTTTCATCTAATACAAGTTTTATCTCTGGAATATCAAAATCTATACTTCCTCTTTTATATTTTACCTCTCTAATTATTTTAGAAAGTTCTAACATATCCATTACCATATCTTTTATAGGAGCATAAGTTTTTAAAGTTTCCTCATCTCCAGCTATCATCTTATTGACATTATTATATGTCATTCTATATGCTGTCTTTATAACTGATTTATATGTATCAGAGTCTACAACCTTTCCTTTTTTATCTATTTCCATCTCGCAAGTAAAAGTAAGTTTGTCCTCATTAGGATTTAAAGAGCAGATACCATTAGAAATCTCTTTAGGGAACATAGGTAGTACTCTATCTACTAAATATACAGAGTTTCCTCTCTTATATGCCTCTCTATCTAATACTGACCCTTCAGGAATATAGTGGGATACATCAGCTATACTTACAATCAATTTATAGTTTCCATTTTTTAATTTTTCTACATAGACAGCGTCATCTAAGTCCTTAGCATCATCGCCATCTATTGTTATAATAGGTAGATGTCTTAAATCCTTTCTTCCCTCTAACTCTTTTTTCCCTATCTCCATAGGTATTCTTCTAGCCTCTGCCATTGCTTCAGGTGGAAAAGTTTCAGACATTCCTTCTCTAATAATCAATGCCTCTATCATATTTTTAGTATCATATGGATTTCCAAGTATCTCTACTATTTCTCCCTCTGGTTTTCTCTCATTATCTCCCCAGAAAGTTATTCTTACCACTACCAACTGATTATTTTCGGCATTTTTCATTCTTATAGATGGAATATAGATATCTCTTCCAAAAGAATGGGTAGGAGTTACAAAACCAAAGTTCTTATTTTTTTGGAATATTCCTATAACTATATCCTTATCTCTGCTTATTACTCTTACTACTTCTCCCTCTTTTTTTCTGTCTCCCTTCATACCTGCTGTAAGTCTTACAAAAACTGTATCTCCATCAAGAGCTCCATTAAATCCACTCTTTGGAATAAATATCCCCTCATCTTCAGTATCTACAAAAGCAAATCTATCCTTTATTATACTAAATACTCCTTTAATATATCCTTGTGTTTCTGGAAGATTATACTTTCCTCTATTATTTTTGATAAGCTCACCATCACTTACCCATTTCTCTATTATCTCTCTATTCTCCTTTTTAAATTTTGGAGACCATCCTAACATCTTAGTTATCTCATCAAGTTTTAAACCTTTTCCCTTTGTATTTTTAAATATATCTTTTAATTTCTCTAACTCTTTTTCTATTTTCATAATTTACCTCCTCAAGCTTTTTAACCAATCTCTCATCTCTAAAGTATTTCTATGTATTTTTCCACCAATACTCTCTAAATATTCTATCTTCTTATCAATCTCATAGATAATCCCCTCATCTAAATCCTTATCAACTATCTCTCTTATTTTTTTTACATTTGGATAATCTCTATTTTTTTCTATCCCATCAGCTATATATATTATTCTACTAAGCTTAGATAATCCTTTTTTGCCTATTGTATGATATTTTATGGCTTCTAAAATCTCTTTATCTTCTATTTTTAACTCTTCTTTTGCTATTATATAGCCTACAAATCCATGTAATATTTCAGTTATCTTTATATCTTCTTCAGTTAATTCATCTGCAAAATATTTTCTACACACCTCTTCTAATTTTCCAACTTCTACACTTTTAGCTATATCATGTAAAATTGCTGCTACTCTAGCTTTTTCTTCATTCACACCATATTTTTTAGCTAGCTCCACAGCTTTTTCCTCTACTCCTAAAGTATGTATATATCTTTTCTCAGTTACTCTTTCTTTAACCATCTCTCTCAATTTTTCTAACATTTTCCCTCCTTAAAAAAATGGAAAATAATCCAGATTATTTATATCTAAATCCTTTTCTACATTATATCATATTTAGATATTCTCTCTAATAAAATTAATCTGTTTATTTTCCATCACACATTAAATATTTGTATTTCTTGTATAAATTTTTGAGAAACTTCCTGTTTCCTCTTTACCATCTATTAAAAACTTTATTTTTCTGATATTTCCTATCTCTGTAACACTATTTACTATAGAGTATATTGCTAACAAATTTTTTCTATTCTCTACTTTTAGCTCCAACATATTAGCATCTACATCTATATAGAGCATATCACCTTTTATAAAGATATTTCCTATCTCTATTTGAGAAGTTTTTAAAATCTTACTCTCCCATAAATTTTCCATACTTACTTGAACAATTTTTCTTATTTTATCCTTTGGTTTTATATAGAGTGGAATCTCCTTTTCTTTTCTTAATAACTTATCTACATTATCTGAAACTACATAGAAATTTATTTTTTCTACTTTTCCTTCTTCAGTAACTACTTTTTCTTTATTAGTTATCTCTATTATATTTATCTTTTTTGAAGAGCTTCTCATTTGAAAAAACATTACACCACTTACTATAACTATTCCCCAAATTATACAAACAACTGCTATTAATTTTTTATTCAAAAGCCACACCTCTTTCTAATAAAAATTTTCTCTTACCATTTTAGCTATCTCTTGAGCCATTTTCTTTTGAGAAGTTGAACTTGTTAATTTTTTTATATCATCACTATTATTTATAAATCCTAATTCTATTAATACTCCAGGACCATTAAATCCTCTCAGTACAGCAAAATTTGCTCCATGTATTCCTCTATCTTTCATTCCCATAGCTTTAGCTAATGCTGAGGATGTCTTTTTAGCAAAACCTATTGATATCTCTTGATTTTTCTTATAAGCTAGTTCTCCCATTATCTGTACTATATTATTAGTTTTTTCTCCATATTTATCCCCAACACTGTTTTCAAAAGCAGCTATTCTCTCAGCATAAGGGGAAGATTTTTTAGAAAAATAGAATACCTCTGTCCCAGTAAGAGTATTTTTCACAGCTGAGTTTACATGTATACTTATAAACATATCTGCCTTGGCCCTATTAGCTATTCTTGGTCTTTCTCCTAAAGTCACAAATACATCACTATCTCTAGTCATAACCACGTTAAAATCTTTTTTTAACTCATCTCTTAAATATCTAGCCACTGAAAGAGCAATTGTTTTTTCATAATATTTCTTATATCCTATAGCTCCAGGATCCTTTCCTCCATGTCCAGCATCAATAGCTATAGTATATTGCTTCTTAGTACTTTTATCATTAAAAGAAAATACAAAGTCATTTCCACTAAAGGATGTTGAATAGGATATATTTTTATTTAATTTTATAAAAAAACCTACTGAATTTCCATAATTCACTGTAGAAAAATCCTCTACATACTTTGAAGTATAGTTTTTATCATTTATCTTAGTTGAAAGATTACTTCCTGGAAATTCTATAAATATAAGTCTATTATATGAATCATAGTTTATCTGATAGGCTGACTTATTACTTCCAGTAAATATAAAAGAGAGTTTACTTCCCTTTTCACTGACAGAACTAATCGTTCCTCCAAAACAAATACTTCCAATAATTAGAAATAATATTAAAACTCTTTTCATTAACCTCTCCATCTCTTATAAATATTTAGGCTACTATTAACTTAAAGATAACCAACATATTAAGAAAAAAGAGGGTAGGAAATTGTTTCCTTAAACCCTCCTAAAACTTTTTTATATTATTGTAATACTGTTGATATAGCAGATTTTCTAAAAGTAATTTTTACTCCTTTATCTACTCTTACTTCTACATAATCTCCTAATACTGCCACTACTGTTCCTTTTATTCCACCAACAGTTATAACTTCAGACCCCTCTTTTATAGAGTCTAACATCTCTTGCTGTTTCTTTTGTTTTTTCTTATTTGGTAATATTAATAGGAAATAAAATACTGCTATCCATATAGCAAAAGTAAGTATCATCCCACCGTATTTTCCTAATAGTTGTTCCATTATTTATCCCCCTCTGACAAAAATTTTCTTCTCCTTAGTATACCACAAAACAATCTATTTTTCAAACTATTTAAAAAATGATTTAACTTTATCTAACCATGTTTTATGCTTTTTATAATTTTTTTCTTTTAAACTATCTTCAAAAGCTCTCAATAATTTTTGTTGTTCTTCATTTAAGTCTATTGGAGTTTCTACTACTACTTTTACTATTTCATCTCCTACTATAGAACCTCTTAGAGCAGGTAATCCTTCTCCTCTCATTCTAAAGCTCTTACCTGTTTGAGTTCCTGCTGGGATTTTTATAGTTTTTTTACCTTTTAAAGTAGGTACTTCTACTTCTCCACCTAGTGCTGCAGTAGTAAATTTAATTGGTATTTCGCACATGATATCCATCTCATCTCTTTCAAAGATAGCATGCTCTTTTACTCTTATTATTACATATAAATCTCCATTTGGTCCACCAGTTTCACTAGCTTCTCCCATACCTTCTAATCTTAATTTTTGTCCTGTTTCTACCCCTGCTGGAATTTTTACTTTTTTCTCTACTGTTTCTCTAGCTATTCCTGTTCCACCACAAGATTTACATTTCTTCTCAGGTACTTTTCCTTTTCCATGGCACTCATCACATTCCATTTGACTTACCATATTTCCTAATATAGTTCTTTGAGTTACCTCTACATAACCTCTACCATTACACTTTGGACAAGTTTTCATAGAGCTTCCAGACTCTGCTCCTGTTCCATCACAGCTCTTACATTTTCCATTTCTTTTATATTTTAAAGTTTTTTCTACTCCAGTTGCTACCTCTTCAAGAGTTAATTCTACTTGATATCTTAAATCTCTTCCAGGCTCTACATAGCTTCTTCTCGAAGAACCACCAAATCCTCCTCCGAATCCACCAAATCCAGAACCTCCTCCACCAAAGAATGAACTGAATATATCTTCAAAGCCTCCAGCTCCTCCACCAAAGCCATTGAATCCTCCTCCGAATCCACCAGCTCCTTGTTCAAAGGCTGCATGTCCAAATTGATCATACTGAGCTCTCTTTTGTGCATCTGATAAAATTTGATAAGCTTCATTTACCTCTTTAAATTTTTCTTCAGCTTCTTTTTTTTCTTTATCACTTGCATTACTAAATTTATCAGGGTGGTATTTCATGGCTGCTTTTCTATATGCTTTTTTTATCTCATCTTCTGAAGCCCCTTTAGATATTCCTAGAACTTCATAATAATCTCTTTTTTCTGCCATTTAATATTCTCTCCTTCTCTAAAAATCTCTACACATTCCCATTTATTATATCATAAATTTTAAAATTAAAGAATTTCTATTTCTATTTTTCTTACAAATTTTTCTTTTGCTTCAAGAGTTTCTATTCCATTTTTTTCTTCAATATTTCCACTACAATTATCATAGTCAGATATTCCACACCAAGACTCTAAACATACATACTCCGCTCCTACCATATTCCAAAAAGCCATATATTTAAATCCTTCATAAGTGAAGTTAACATTGTATTTAGTCTTATCATTTTTTAAATTTACTTTATAAGAGTTTGGATTCTCTATTATTAGAGCATCATTTTTAAATCTATCCTTTGTTAATACAAGTTTCTTTCCTTCAAAAACTTTCTCTACTTTTTTAGAATTTATTAAAGCTCCATTTAAAACTTTTACTTCACCACTCTCTTCCTTTTCAAACTCTATATAATAATCTGAATAATCAATATTTTCTCCTACAGGAGTGGCAAATGCTGGGTGAGCTCCTAAAGAGAAATACATCTTTTTATCTCCTAAATTTTCAACTCTATACTCCATTCTTAATTTTTTTCCATTTAAGATATACTTTAAATAAAGTTTAAAATTAAAAGGATAAATTTTTAATGTTTCTTCATTACTTTCAAATAAAAATTCAATGCTTGTATCATCTTGAGAACTTACTTTAAATTCATAATCTCTAGCAAATCCATGTTTTGTAGTTATCTGATATTCTTTTCCAGCATAAAAATATCTATTATCCTTTATAGCTCCAACAAAAGGAAATAATATAGGAGAACATTTAGCCCAGAATTTTGAGTCCTTTTGCCACATATACTCTCTATTATTTTCTAAATCTCTAAGTCCTACTAATTCTGCTCCAAAACTTTCTAATCTGACTTCTAATAATCCATTATTTAATCTTAATTCCATTTTATCTCCTATCCTCCCTATAATTTAAGATAAGGGAAGAGGGGTATAACCCCATCTCCCCTTCTATCTTTTATGTTAGAACTCTATTTTTATATTTTTATTAATCTACTACTTCAGCTTCAGCTACATCGTCATCTGCTTTTTTATTTTCTTGAGCTCCTGCTTGTTGTCCAGCTTGTGCTTTTGCTTGAGCTTCTTTATAGATTTCTTCAGCAAATTTATGAGCTACTTGAGATAAGTGCTCCATAGCTTTATCTATAGCTTCTTTATCTTCTCCATCTTTTACTTTTTTAAGCTCTTCGATAGCTGCTTCGATATCTTTTTTCTCTTGCTCAGAAGCTTTATCTCCATACTCTTTTAATGATTTTTCAGTAGAAGAGATTAACATATCTGCTTTGTTTCTAGTTTCTACTAACTCTTTGAATTTTCTATCTTCAGCTTCATTAGCTTCAGCTTCTTTAGTCATTCTTTCGATATCTTCTTTAGATAGGTTAGTTGAACCAGAGATAGTTACTGTATTTTGTTTTCCAGTTCCTAAATCTTTAGCTGATACGTGTACAATTCCGTTTGCGTCAATATCAAATGTTACTTCGATTTGAGGGATTCCTCTAGGTGCTGCTGGAATTCCTTCTAGGTTAAATTCTCCTAATTTATGGTTATCAGAAGCTTTTGCTCTTTCTCCTTGTAATACATTGATTGTAACAGCTGGTTGGTTATCTACTGCTGTTGAGAATACTTGAGATTTTTTAACTGGGATAGTTGTATTTTTCTCTATCATCTTAGTGAATACTCCTCCAAGAGTTTCAATTCCTAATGATAATGGAGTTACGTCTAGTAATAATACATCTTTAACGTCTCCCATTAATACTCCACCTTGAATAGCTGCTCCAGCGGCAACAACTTCATCTGGGTTGATTCCTTTATTTGGTTTTTTACCAAAGAATGATTCTACCCACTCTTGAACTGCTGGTATTCTTGTAGATCCTCCTACTAATAATACTTCATCAATTTCAGATGGATTTAATTTAGCATCTGATAAAGCTGTTTTTGTAGGTCCTTGAGTTGCTTCAACTAGGTGTCTAGTTAAATCATTAAATTTAGCTCTTGTTAATTTCATCTCTAAGTGTTTAGGTCCTGTTGCATCCATAGTGATGAATGGTAAAGAGATTGAAGTTTCCATCATTGATGATAACTCTTTTTTAGCTTTTTCAGCTGCATCTTTTAATCTTTGGTAAGCCATTTTATCATTTGATAAATCTATTCCTGTTTCTTTTTTAAATTCAGAAGTTAACCAATTGATGATTTCAGCGTCGAAATCGTCTCCTCCTAAGTGGTTGTTTCCTGCAGTTGCTATAACTTCGATTACTCCATCAGCTATTTCAAGTACAGATACGTCAAAAGTTCCCCCTCCAAGGTCAAATACTAGAACTTTTTCCTCTTTTTTCTTTTCTAGTCCATAAGCTAGTGCTGCTGCAGTTGGTTCATTGATAATTCTTTTTACATCTAATCCAGCAATTGCTCCAGCGTCTTTAGTTGCTTGTCTTTGAGAGTCTGTAAAGTAAGCTGGTACAGTGATTACTGCTTCTTTAATCTCCTCTCCTAAATAAGCTTCAGCATCTTTTTTAAGTTTTTTAAGTGTCATAGCAGAAATTTCTTGTGGAGTATATTTTTTTCCAAAGATTTCTACTTTGTAGTCAGAACCCATATGAGTTTTGATTGAACTTACAGTTGAAGTTGGATTTGTAATAGCTTGTCTTTTTGCTATCTCTCCTACTATAATCTCTCCATTTTCTTTTACGTTTACTACTGATGGAGTAGTTCTTGCTCCTTCAGCGTTAGGGATAACTGTTACGTTACCTCCTTCCATTATTGCCACACAAGAGTTTGTTGTTCCTAAGTCAATACCAATTATTTTACTCATTTTTAAAACCTCCTAAAATACTCTTCAATTTATATAAAAATTTTTATTTACTATATTATTAATTATCCTCTTTTACAAACTTTAACCATTGATGGTCTGATTACTTTACCTTTCATTGTATATCCTTTTTGAAGCTCTAATACAATGTGGTCATCTTCAAATTCTGGATTATCCTCTACCATTACAGCATGGTGGAATACTGGGTCATATTTCCCCTCAGCCTTTATTTCCTCTACTCCTTCAGACTCCATAATTCCTTTTAATTGTCCTAGTATCATATCCACACCTTTTACCAGTCCATCAAAATCTTTTGTAGCAGAAGAAGCTGTTATTGCTCTTTCTAAGTTGTCTAATCCATCTAATAGTTTAGTTATTATCTTTTCAGAAGCAAATTTTCTAAGCTCTTCCATCTCTTTTTCTTTTCTTTTTGTAAAGTTTTGAAATTCAGCTTGTTTCCTTAGATATGATTGTTTCCAATCTTCTACTTCTGCTTGTAATTTTCCAATTTCTTCATCTTTTTTTGCTAATATATCTTCTTGCTTTGTCTCTTCTACTTTTGTATCTTCATCTTTACAAGAGCACTCACATTCTGGTCCACATCCACACTCTTTTTTCTCTTCTTCTTTTTTCCCAAACATCTCTTTTATCTTATCTTTCATCAATTTCTTCCTTTCTCTCAATCTGATTTTGATTTATTACTTTATTAACCTCTTGAGTTACATATTTTATAAGTCCCACTGTCTTAGAGTAAGCCATTCTCTTAGGTCCTATTACTCCAATTACTCCTTGTGAATCTCCTATACTATAAGTTGAATACACAAAACTATAATCCTCTAGACCTCTTATTCCTAGCTCATCTCCAAATACTACCTCTACTCTACCATCAGTAGTATTTCTTGTATTTATTATATGTTCAAATATTCCTCTGATATCTTTTCTTTGATTGAAAAGTTCTAGAGCTTCTGAAACCTCATTAACATGTTTATCTCTAAATATACTTGGTACATTATTAATAAATAGTTTTCCATCCTCTTCATAATGCTGTGCCACTTTAGGAATAAGTTTTTTCTTTCCTATTATGTAATCCTCTATATCTGTTTGAGTCAATTCCTCTAACTTCAATCTTTCATTTATCTCTTCAGCTAATTCTTGTAATTCCTCTTTAGTAATAGGTTCTTTCAAAATTAACTTTTTAGTCCTTACAGATCTATTTTCTAAAACAATTATAGCTACTATCATAAAATTATCTATATGGACCAACTCTATTTTTTTTACTCTCTCTATCATTACTGCTGGTTCCATAGCGATTCCTGCATAAGTAGTCAATTTTGAAAGTAGTGTAGAAGTTTGTTGTAATAACATATCTAACTCATTTACACGATTTTCATAGGCTAATTCTATATTTTCTCTCTCCTGCTTTGTAAGTTTTTCAACTTTTAAAAGTTCATCAAGATAATATTTATATCCTTTATCAGTAGGTATTCTTCCAGAAGATGTATGAGTCTTAGCTATAAATCCCATATCTTCCAAATCAGCCATTACATTTCTGATAGTTGCTGACGAAAGGTCAATTCCATATTTTTTTACCAATGTCCTAGATCCTATAGTATCACCAAAATTAAGATAATAGTTTACTATAGCATTTAATACGAGTTTTTCTCTCTCTGTTATAGACATCTTTATCACCTTTTTGTTAGCACTCATTTATCAAGAGTGCTAATTCTTATAATGTAAATATATAACATTTTTCATTTTTTGTCAATAGTTTTTTAAATTTTTTCAGAATAAAGGGAGCTAAAATGATTTTGTATCATAATAGCTCCCTATTTTTAATTATATTTTTTTTAAAATATTCATTAGTTTTTTTATATCAATTGGCTTGGGAATATGGTCATTCATTCCACAGTTTTTAGCCTTTTGAATATCATCCAAAAAAGTATTGGCAGACATTGCTATAATCTCTATATTTTTAGAATCCTCTCTTTCTAATTCTCTTATAACCTTAGTTGCCATATATCCATCCATAATTGGCATCTGAATATCCATTAATATAAGATTTATTTCTCCTATCTTAGAATTTTTAAAAATTTTTACTGCTTCTTCTCCATTATTTGCTACTATTACTTGTGCTTTAGTAAGAGTTAATAAATCATGAGCTATTTCACAATTCAATTCATTATCTTCTACAAGTAATATTTTTTTCCCACATAAATCTATATCTTCTAATTTTTTTCTTCTATTATCTCTTCTTTCATTTCTTTTTTTCTTGTTTCTCTTTCAAAAGGAAGAAATACCCTCTCCAAAAACTCCTTAGTCATTCCAAAACCAGTATCTTTTATTTCAAAACGAAAATTAGAATATATATCTCTTTTTATCTCTTCTATTGTTAAACTTATTTTATCTCCAACTCTTGTATATTTAAAAGCATTAGAAATAATATTATTTAAAATTTGACGTATCTTATTAAAATCTCCTATAACATGATTATGTTTAATCTTATATATTACTTCAAAATCTTTTTGCATTTTTTTAGCATCAACTTCAAATAATATTAAACTTTCTTCTATGCTTTCTTTCAATAAAAATTCTTCTCTATTTAATTCATATTTTCCAAAATCAGCTTTTGATAAATCTAAAATATCGTTTATTAAGTTTAATAATTATTTACTTGAACTATTAATTTTTTCTAAATACCTTGCCACTTCATTTGGATTATTTATATGGGATTTTGCTAATTCAGATAATCCTATTATTCCATTTAAAGGAGTTCTCATATCATGTGACATATTTGAAAAAAATATATTTCTTGATTCCATATTTTTCTCCATAGTATTCAATGAATCTTTTAATAATTCAATATGTTCTAATTGTTGTTTTTTTTCATCATTAATCTCTTTAAAACATAAAATAACTTCATTAGTACTTAAAGATTCATCATAAAGTACTCTTACATTTACCCATCTATATTCATTTCCAAATTTTCTCTTAAAATCTCTAATTCTTCTTTTTACTAAATCTCTTATGCTTTCTATTGAAAATACCTTTTGAAATTCTTCTCTTGCTTCTAATTCTATTACATCAAGTAATATATCTAAAAACACTTGATAATTTCCCACTTGAGACAATAATTCCTTCATATATCCGGAACCTTTTAACATAAAATATTTTTCTTTTTTAAAATCAATACGATAAATTGCATAATATGAATTTCCTAAAATTCTTACAGCCTCATTTGTTTCCTCTATTTTTTTATTTAAACATATATCTCTATAATAGACTATTATCCCTACTATTACAAAAAGAATAAAAATACCTATATAAAAATGGTATAATTCTTTTACTTCACTTAAAAGAGTACTATAAGGTATAGTAAGTACAGATATCCATCCATTTTTAGACAGTGAATAATAAACTCCTCTTTTTTTACCTTGCATATCAATAGTAAAAGAATCAGCAACATCATGTTTCCCTTCTAAAATTTCTTCTAATACTTTTTGAATATATACTTTTATCTCTGCTTCACTATTTTTATTTTCATGTATACTATAAATTATATTTCCTTTTACATCACAAAGATAATAAGAACTTCCTACAGGTAATTCACTAATCTCCTCTTTCTCTGATAACTCATCTAAATATATATCAACAGCTAAAATATCATTCTTTTCATTTATTTTTTTGGCTACTGTAAATCCTATTTCACCTGTTCTAACATCTCGATAGATATCTGTATATATAACATTTCCATTAGCTAGAATAGCTAAATTATACCATTCAGCTTTATCTACATCAAAAGTTTCATCCCCTTCCCAATAAGTTGCACCTATTATTTTCTTATTTATAGCTGCATATACTTCTACTTTCTTTGTATTTAGTTCTTGATTAATATAATCAGTATAATTTTTCATCCATTCTCTTAACTCTTTTTCGGTTCTATTCTTTTTAATTTGATCATCCAACCATATACTTGCAGTTCTAACAAACATATCATAATTTTCTATTTTTTCATTTTCTTTTACTAACAAATGTTCTGCTACTTCTTCTCCCATTAATTGTACATTATCTAAAATTTTTCCTCTAACTATAATTAATGAAACTACAGATAAAACCATAAAAAAAAAGCAATATTGTTAATCCAAACCACGCTCTTTTTCGAATATATTTTTTCGTTCTTTCCTTCATTTTCTACTCCCTAAATTTTATAAATTCATAAAAATAGTATACTATATCTCACATTTTCAGTCAATGTTTAAAATTTAATAACTCCATTTATTTTGAATAAAAAAAGAAACCCTGTAATCTTAAATTTACAATGATTTCTTTTTTAGATGCTATTTTTTAAACATAATTTTTACTGTACTTCCTATCCCTATCTTACTTTCAATCTCTATATTAATATTTAGTATATTTGCTATCTTCTTTACAATAGAAAGTCCTAATCCTTGGCTTCCTTCTTCCCTACTTCTTGCTTTATTTTCTCTATAAAATTTTTCAAAAATCTTATTTAAATTTTCTTCACTAATTCCTTTTCCTCTGTCAATTATTTCAATTGTGATATTTTTATCTTTTTTTAAAATAATTGTTACTTTTTTCTTATTTCCATATTTTACAGCATTCTCTATTAAATTTATTAATAGTTGTTTTAGTAAAAAATTATCTGAAATTATAGTATATTCTTCAGAAATAATTATTTCTATCTCTTGAAATGGATACAAAATTTTTAAATCTTTTACTATATTTATTATTAAATCTTTTAAATTAATCTCTTCTTCATTTATATAATTCTCTTCATCCTTAGCTAAAAATAATAATTTATTTACTAAATTAGCCATATTTTTACTTTCTTCCCCTATTGCATCTAAACTTTCCTCTACTAACTCTTTATTTGAATATCCCCATCTTTTTATCAGATCTACATATCCACTTATTACAAAAATTGGAGTTTTTAACTCATGGGAAGCATTATTTACAAAATCTATCTGCTTTTGTGTCTGTTCTTTTAGTCTTTTTAACATATTATTATACGAAATAATAACTTGTTGAAATTCATAGTATTCGTTTTCTTTAAAATTTGTATCCAAACTTTCTAAATTTATCTCATTAGTTAATCTCTGAAGTTCATTCAAAGAGGATGTAAATCTATTATAAAATCTTTTTGAAATAAAATAAGCTAATAAAGTTGTAAAAATTAAAATTAATGTAGATAAACCAATAATATTTAACATCAATCTTTTTTCAGCTTTTAAATTTTTTATAATATATACTTCTAAATTAGGATATTCCTTTATATTTATTTTTCTTTTTAAATATTGAAGATTATAATAACCACACTCTTTCACAATATCATAATAATCTTCATTCTCTACTTGTTTTAACTCATTTTCTGAATAACTTTTTGATAATATTTGTCCATTTAATTCAAAAATAATAGAACTCCCTAATATTTTAGGAGCTTCATCTAAAGCAGAATCAATTATATCATTTATTTTTCTACCACTCTCTAACTTTTCCTTAAACTCTTTTGTTTCGTACTGTAAAAAACTATCGATAGCATATAAATCATCAGCAGAACTTCTCTTTATATATGCTTCAACAGTTATAAAAATCACTATACCTGAAAAAGTAAAAATTAAAATTAAAATCATATAGCTTTTTAAAAGCATTTTAGATATCTTTTTCATAAGAATCTCCTCTTTTAAGCTTTAACATATATCCAAATCCTCTAATATTTTGTATATATTTTTTATTTGGAGCTTCTATCTTTTTTCTCAGAGAATTTAAATATACGTCGACTATCTTCTCTTCTCCTTCAAAATCATATCCCCATATTTCTATTATAATCTTTTCTCTTGAAATAGTTATCTCTCTATTTAAAATAAATAGTTCCAGCAATCTATATTCAGTTTTAGTTAGAGATACTTTTCTTTTTTCTATAATTAGCTCTTTTTTAATAATATCTAAAACTAAATCTTCATATTTTAATTGATTAAGTTCTTGATAATCTTTCTTATTTCTTAAAGCAACTCTCATTCTAGCAAAAAGTTCCTCTATATTAAAAGGTTTAGTTATATAATCATCAGCACCCATATCTAATAGCTCAACTTTGCTTCTAATATTTTCTTTTGCAGTTAATACTATTATAGGTACATCTGAATTTTTTCTTAACTCCTTACAAACTTCCTCTCCTGAAATTTCAGGTAACATCAAGTCTAATAAAATTAAATCATATCTTATTAATTTAGCCTTTTCTAATCCCTCCTTTCCATCTTTAGCTAAACTTACTAAATACCCTTCATGTTCTAACTCCAATTGTAAAATTCTTCTTATTCTTAAATCATCTTCTATAATTAAAATATTCTTCATTTCTTCACCTCTTATATTATTTTAACATTTATAAGATAAAAATTTAAATAATTTAAAAGTTTTCTTTTGAGATAATTTTTGATTTACTATCTTTGCAATAATATAAGATAAAAAAATACTAAATAATACATCTGAAGTCCAATGATATGAAAGGTATATTCTACTAATTCCAACCATTCCTCCTATAAAAAATAAGATCAATTTTACAATTTTATTTTTTAAATTAAAACTCAAAAACCAAATTGTTGTAAATATAGTTATTGTATGTCCTGATGGAAAAGAATGATAACTAGAATTCCACAATAAATTATGTTCATATAAATATTTTAATCCATAAAATCTATCTGGAGAGAAACTAACATATGGTCTTTCTCTTCCTATTATTCTCTTTAAAATTGAAACCACTATTCCTGAACTCAAAAATGTATATATATTTCCTTTTATAAAAAAATAATATTTTTTTTGTTTAATATTTTTTATCATATAAATAAAAAACAATGTCAAAATAATTTCAAAATATCCCTCTCCTAATTTAGTAATATTTTGGAAAAAAATATCTACTTTTTCTTTATCTAAATAATTATAAAATATACTCACATAATTATTTCCTATCAGTTTTGTTATTGTCATATCTAATTTTAGAATAAAGTTATACATAAAATCACCTCAACATTATTTTAATAGTAAATAGTTAAGATTTCGTTAATTTTACTTTTTTATACTAATTTTAACTTTTCTATACTATAATGAATATGTTAATACTAATAACTTAGGAGGAAAAATGTCTACTAAACTATTATTAAAAAAATTTCTTCAAGCTTCTGAGATTTTAAAAACTTGCCAAAAAGAAGTTATTCAAGATTTTAAAAATTATGATTTTTTTGAAGAAATTACATTAAATTATTCTGATAGCAATTTTATTACTTTATTTAAAAAAAATTTTTTTACTATTCTTATGCTAAGCCTTATAAATGAAAGTAATATTCCTAAATCTAGGATTATCTCCTATGGAAAAATAATCATATTTTTAAGGCAGGTAATAACTTCTGTTGATAATATTTTAGATGAAGAAAAAAAAGGAAATATTTTTATAAATTCTCTTAATAACCCATTAGTAGAAAATAGTTTTATTTCTCTTATTACACAAGAACTTCTGACTAAAGAAATTTTAAAATTAAATTGTAATAATAAAAAAAGTTAATTTAAAGGATTATTTATAGAATAATACTCTTATTTCTTGATTAAACATAAATTATATGCTATTTTATTAATATATTTTTATTGTGGAGGTTATGATGAAAAATCTTAATTTATTAATAAAACCAGCCTCTAGTACTTGCAATTTACAATGTAAATATTGTTTTTATTATGATGTGGCTGACAATAGAGAAATTAAAAATTATGGAATAATGGATGATGAAACACTTGAAAATATGGTAAAAAAAGTCTTTGAGGAAGTAGAATATCAAGTTAATTTTGCTTTTCAAGGAGGAGAACCTACAACAGCTGGAATAGAATATTTTGAAAAATTTCATTTTTTTGTAGAAAAATATAATACTAAAAAAATTCATGTCACTTTTGCTCTTCAAACTAACGGAACACTAATAAATAAAAAATGGGTTACTTTTTTTAAAAAATATAACTATCTAATAGGAATATCTTTAGATGGAAATAAAGATATTCATGATACCTTTAGATTGGATAAAAAAAATAATGGAACTTTTTCTCAAATTTCTAAAAATATAAAACTTTTAAAAAAAGAAGGAGTAGAATTTAATATTTTAACTGTTATAAATAAACTCACTGCTCAAAATGGAAAACTCATTTATAATTTTTATAAAAATAATGGATTTAGATATTTCCAATTTATTCCATGTCTAGATGCTCTTTATGATACAGAAAAAAAAGATTTTACTCTTACAGCAGAGGATTATGGTAATTTTTTAAATGATACTTTTGAATTGTGGTATCAAGATATAATGAGTGGAAAGAGAATAAGTGTGAGATATTTTGATAATATAATAAAGATTATTTTAGGAGAACAGCCAGAAGCTTGTGATATGGTTGGACATTGTAATATAAATGCTATTATTGAAGCTGATGGAAGTATTTATCCTTGTGACTTTTATGTTTTAGATGAATATAAATTAGGAAATATCAACAATTCATCATATACAAATCTTTTTAACACTAAAGTTGAACAAGATTTTTTACACTCTTCTCTAACTATACATAGTAGTTGTAAAATGTGTCCATATTTTAAAATTTGCCGTGGTGGATGTAGACGTCATAAAAATTTAGATAAGAATAATGAATATAAAAATAGATTTTGTCACAGTTATCAAATGTTTTTTGAAAAAAATATAGATAAACTTTTAAAAATAACTAATTTCATAATTAAAACTAGAAATACATCAAAAAATTATAACTAAGATTATATTTTTTCTTCTTATTATTTAAAAAACTAAAATTTCCCATTCACTTTATTCACTAAGGATTGACTATTAAAAGTTGATCCTTAGTATATTTTATTTTTTAATATATTAAAAAATAAAACAATCATTAAATCAAATTTAATGATTGTTTATCTTTAATAAATATAATTTTTTAAACTTTTAATCAATTATCTTTTTTTAGCTTCTTCGAACTTTGCCCATACTCCAGCTTTAACTAAAATTGATTTTACAGTTCTAGTTGGTTGAGCTCCATTTAATAAGAATTTTACTATTTCTTCCTCTTTTAATACTACTCTAGAATCTTCTAATGGGAAGTAGTTTCCTAAATAAGCAACTGCTTTACCATCTCTTTTTGATAATGCTTCCATAGCTACAACTCTATAAGAAGGTCTTTTTTTGTCTCCTAATCTAGTTAATCTTAATTTTAACATAAATTTCACGTCTCCTTTTATTATTTATATTTTAATCTTTAAATTATTTATTAATTTTTAGAATGGAAATTTTCCACCCTTTCCACCTTTAAATCCACCAAATGATGGTAATGAAGGCATTTTTCCACCACTGAACATTTTCATCATAGCTTTCATTTGCTCAAATTGCTTTAAAAGTCTATTTATATCTGCTACCTCTGTTCCACTTCCTTTAGCAATTCTTTGCTTTCTGCTAGCTTTTAATATTTCAGGTTTCTTTCTTTCCTCTTTAGTCATAGATTGAATTATCGCTTCTACCTTTTTCATCTCTTTTTCAGCAGGAGCTAAATCTCCAATCTGTCCCATACCTGGTATCATTTTTAAAATACTTCCTAACGAACCAAGTTTTTTAATATTTTGTAGTTGTTTTAAGAAATCATCTAAATCAAATTTTTGAGTTCTGATTTTTTCTTCTAGTGACTTTGCATCTTCTTCATCTATTGCACTTTGTGCTTTTTCAACTAATGATACAACATCTCCCATTCCTAATATTCTTGAAACAAGTCTTTCTGGATGGAAAAGCTCTATATCATCAATTTTCTCTCCAACTCCTACAAATTTTATAGGTTTTCCTACAACTGCTTTTATTGAAAGAGCAGCTCCTCCTCTAGTATCTCCATCTAATTTTGTAAGTACTACTCCATCTATATTTAACACATTATTAAATGACTCTGCTAAATTTACAGCATCTTGTCCTATCATAGCATCTACTACTAATAGTATCTCTTGTGGTCTAGTTAATCTCTTTATCTCTTTTAACTCATCCATAAGCTTTTCATCTATATGAAGTCTTCCTGCTGTATCTATTATCATATAAGTAGAACCTAACTCTTTAGCCTTGGCAAGTCCTCTTTCACAAATTCCAACAGCATCCTGATGATTTTCTTCTGAATAAACTTCTATTCCTGTTTGTTCTCCTAAAACTTGTAATTGTTTGATAGCTGCTGGCCTATATACGTCAGCTCCTACCATAAGAACTTTTTCACCTTGTTTTTTTAAGTAGTTACCAAGTTTAGCAGCAAAAGTAGTTTTTCCTGCTCCTTGCAATCCTGCAAGCATAAGTACAGTAGGATTTCTTACTCCCTTAGTAAGTCTAGCATTAGTTCCACCTAAAAGTTCTACCAATTCATCATTTACTATTTTTATAAACTGTTGCCCTGGATTTATTCCTTTTAATACATCAGTTCCAATAGCTTTTTCTTGAATCTTTGCTGTAAAATCTTTTACAACTTTATAGTTAACATCCGCTTCTAAAAGGGACATTTTTACCTCTTTAAGAGCATCTTTTATATTACTTTCACTTAGTTTTCCATGACCTCTAACTTTTTTAAAAATTTCTTGAAATCTAGAACCTAAATTATCTAACATACTACACCTCAACTAAAATAGCTTTTCTATTATCTCATCTAGTCTTTCTTTCTTGAAATCCTCTTTCAAGCTTAAGAGTTCATTATATACTCTTCTTTCTCTTTCATGAAATCCTAGCTTCTCTTCATATTCTCTCAGTTGTTTTATTCCTCTTTTTATATTATCATATACCGCCTGTCTACTCACGCCATTATTTTTAGCTATCTCCGAAAGAGATAAATCCTCTTCAAAGTGATTGATTAAATACTCTTTTTGCTTATCGCTTAACAGATTTCTATAATAATCTAATAGGGTTGAAACTTCTAAAAACTCATCTAATTCCATTATATCACCAGCATATTATATAAAATTTTCCAAAAACTGTCAAGTGTTTTTTCTTTACAATTTTGATTTTTTAATATTATATATCCCTATATAAAAAGAACTGTTACAACTATATTGCAACAGCTCTTTTCTTCTTATTTTAAATTTTTAATTCTAATTTTTCTCCATATCTAAGTTTATTTCTCATTCCTTGGATAATATTATCAAGTTTTGTTAAATCCTCTAATATTCCTCTCTCTTCTTCAGTAATATTCATAATTTTATAAATACCACCATTATTTATAACTATTCTCTTATCTCCCATAAGAGCAAGTAAAGGGTCATGTGTAGCCATTAAAACTATTTTTTCCTCTCCTACAAGTAAGTCTAAAGCTTTTTTTCTATCTATCCCCGCGTTTTCTATCTCATCTATAAGAACTATTGGAGAGGTACTTAATATTGCTGTATCTGCTATCATAAGCGCTCTTGATTGTCCACCACTTAAACTTGTAATTGGAGTATCTATTTTAAATTTCTCTCCAGCTAATTCATTAGCTTTTTCAAAAATTCTTCTAATTACTTCTTCTTCATTCTCAACCATTCTACTCTTAGCATGTAACTCTAAAAATTCATAAACAGTTAAATCCATTACAAAGTTCATATTTTGTGAAAGTTGAGCTACTAATTTATTGCTCGATGAAAATCTACTTTTTTTATCAAGAGGTTTTCCATTCACTAATATGGTTCTTTTTGTTGGTGTATCTCCTTGAGCTCCCCATTCTATATCTGCTAATAATCTACTTTTTCCACTTCCAGTAGGACCCACTATTGAGATTATCTCCCCTTTATGAATAGTAAATTCTTTAAACTCCTCTTTTTCTCCAAATTTATTTATTCCAGCTAAAATTGTCATCTCCTCTATACTATTATCTTCTATTCCTAATATCTCTACCATTTGATTAACAAATTCAACTAAATTTTCTATAAATTTCTCTCTATCTAATGATTTTTCTTCTAAAACAACTTCATCATAACTATTTAAAATCTCTTCTATATTTTTATTTAACTCTATCTCTATCTGGTTATCTTTTAAAAATTCTTCTATAAAAGGATATTTTTCAACAATATTTTTTAAATTACTTTTCAATAAAAATTTTTTACTTACCACAACTTCCTCCTTTACAAGAAGAGCTTAAATCTATCTTTCTAACATTTCCCATTTGATGCTCTTCCCCAATTCTAGTCTCCCCTAAACAGTAAGAACATAGAGCCGATGGCATAGAGAATCTTAAACTTTTTCCTTTTAAACTTTCCAACCTATCATCTTCATCATAGATAAGAGTTCCAAACTCATAAGCCCCCTGTCCATTAAGTCCATTTACATGCATAATAGTAGCCTTAGGATTTACAGACATTACTCTTGATGAAAAAACCTCTCTCTCTGCTTGAGATACTATATCCCCTTTTGTTATTACTACTATATCAGCACTCTTTAACATTGGTCCTATTTTTTTAGGAGTATTTACACCACTTAGATTATCTATTACACATACAGCTTTTATATCCTTAATATATGGAGAACACCTATTACATAACCCAGCACTCTCCGTAATAAGTATATCTAAATTTTCTTCTAGTCCCCATTTTACTACCTCTTCAATATTACTTACAAAATAATGGTCTGGACATAGAGAACCTGATAATCCCTTTCTGACTGGGACTCCTATTTTTTCATATAATTTATCATCATCAGTATATAAGCAATCAAATTTTACTACTCCTACTTTAATTCCCCTTTGTTTAAAACTCTCTATTGTCTTTATTATCAAGGAAGTTTTTCCAGATGATGGTGGTCCTGATATTGTTACTAAATTCATCTTATTCCTCCTCACTTGCTCTAAAGAATATCTCTTTTGTCTTCTCTAGTATTTTACCAATATTATTATTATGAATATAATCCCAACCACACCACATAAATTTCTTTCCTTCTATTCTATTATCTACATTTGGATTTACAGTAGGAAATAATCCTTGATGAGAAAATACTGTTCCTACCTCTTCTCCTGCTAAATAATCTACAAGTTTTTTTATCTTTTCAGCTTTATCCTTTTTAGTAAGCATAAATATTGGAGAAATTGCAGCACCATCATTTGGCCATACTGGTACCATTGGTCCATCAGCTTTTATCATCTTTGTAAAGAAATATGGCATAATAGTAACTGTTGGGGTATTAGTCTTCATTTTATCTGATTTTACCATTTGAGATGGATGTAAATTTTCTAACAACGCTCTTCCTAAATTTACTACTCCCTCTTCTCCATAGTTTTTATTAATATTTATTAAGATAGAATTGAATAAATCAAAATCTGATATTGGTAAACTTACAGATTTTCTAAATTCTGGTTTTAATAAGTCTGCCCAAGATTTTGGCATCTCTCTATCTCCAAGCATATTCTTATTTACTAAAAATACAGCTGGTACTACTCCTAACATAGAGTAATCTCCATCTGGGTCCTTTAGAGATATCTCATCATTTTGAAAATCCTTATTATACTTTTCTATCCCTGTTATATCTTTAAATATATGTTCTTTTTTGAATTTTCCCATAAGACTTTCTTCAAAAAATAAGTCAAATCCTGCTGATATAAATATATCTGCTAATTTCTCAGGATGATTAGCCTTTATTACATCATCTTTTAACCAATCAAGTCCAGCTGATGCAGCTTTTAACTCATATTTTACCTTTATATCTGGATTTTCTTCTAAAAATTTTGTAAATCCTTCTAATAATGGTATTCTTATTGGGCAAGGTAAAAGTCCCATAACTGTTATCTCTTCATCTACTATATTATTTTTTTTCATAGTAATATCTGTACTCTCTCTATTTTGAGTTACATACTCATTTAACATCTCTATAAAAGTTTCAACATTTACTTTCTTAGTAAGTAAAGCATTTTTTAAGCTCAGCTTTCCTAACATATTTTTCATAGTTTCATTACTTAAATTTTTAAATCCCTTTGACTCTAAAAATTCTATACTCTCTGGATATTTTTCACATATCTCTAATATTGTCATACTCTCATCTATATATCTCATAATCTCCTCCATTAATCTTTCCTATTTTCATATACATTATACTATATAATATAAAAAAAATCAGTAACATATGTTACTGAAATATAAAAAGACTATGAATAATATAATACTCATAGTCTTCAAAATAACTTCCTATACTTAAGCTTTTATTACTTTGTCATTTGAGTCCATAAATTTTAAGTACTCTTCTTTTGTCATTATAGGAGTAAAGTTTTTCAAGATTTCTTTTCCTTTTTCAGCATTATCAAATAATAAATCTACTACTGTTAAAGCCATAGCTTTTGCTGGAGCTAAATAAGCATATTCTTCATCTACTATTTGATATTCTCTTGTATGAAGAGCTCCTTTTACTCCTCCAAACATTGGATGTAAAGTAGGCATAATATGAGATACATCCCCAAAATCAAATGAACCTGTAAAATCTCCACCTTCTATAATATCTTCCGAAGTAAGTCCCATATACTCTAAATTTCCTCTTAAAACTTTCTCCATGCTATCATGTTTTAAAATTGGTAAATATCCTGGTATCTCTGTTATCTCAATCTCTGCCCCTACTGCCATAGCTCCTGCCATAAGTGCTCTATTTACTTTCATATTTGCATCTATCATACTCTCTATTGTTCTTGCTCTTACATAAGATTCCATTCTTACATCTGCTGGAACAACATTTACTATATCTCCACCTTTTGTAATAATTGGATGAAATCTTACTCTATCTGCTTCTTTAAATGTTTCTCTTTGAGCATGTACATTATTTATTGCCAACATAGCTGCATTTAAGGCATTTATCCCCTCATACGGAGCCGAACCTGCATGAGCTTCCTTTCCTATAAATTTAACTTCTTTTCCTATAAATCCGTTACTTTCTGGAGCTGTTAATACTTTTTTATCTCCTGTATCTAATACATGAAACATCATAGCCATATCAATATCATCAAAAGCACCTTTTCTTATAAGTTCTTGCTTCCCACCAAAATATTTTATATGTCCATCTTTTCTTAATTGGTTTCTATAAGCTAATTCTACAAATTCTTCAGCTGGTGTTGCTATAAAATCTATCTTTCCATCTAATTTTTTATATACTCCTGATTTTATTAATCCTACTGCAGCACCTAACATTCCAGCTATCTGTACATTATGTCCACAAGTATGAGAAGCTCCTATTGAATTAGCATCACAATGATCTTTACAAGATATTCCATCTAACTCACCTAAAACTGCTACTTTTGGTCCTTCCTTTTCCTCATTTACTCTAGCTCTACATCCTGTATATGCTATTTTATCTTCAGTTTCTAATCCTAATTCATTTTTAAAAAATTCTCTTACTGTTTTAGTAGTTTCAAACTCTTTGTATCCAAATTCTGGATTATGATAAATTTTTCTTCCTACTTCTATAATACTATCTTTATTTTCTTCTATTGCTTTTATTACTCTCTCTTTTAATTCTTCTCTAGTCATTTTTTCCTCCTTAAATATCCCCTGTTATTGTTAATACTGTTTGAGCTATTAATGCACAAGCAAAGAATATTGTTATAAATACTATAACTGATATTAAAACTATTTTCCATGACATTCTTTTTAAATCATCAATTTTATTTCCTACTGATATTCCTGCAAATGCTAATAATGGAGTTGTTATTGATATAAAATCAATTTTTCCTACATATTCCATAAATTTTACTGACATAGGATTATATGGCATACTTAATAAAAATCCTAGTATTGTAACCCATCCAAATGCTGGGAATATTGACTTTGGAAATAATTCTCTAATCACCAAAGCCACCAACGCTACTAAAATTATTAATATTATTCCTGGAATTGATTCTATCATAGATATTCCTAATCCTACTCTTTGCGTTAACAACACTAGTATTCCTGCTATTATTAATAACCCTGTATTTCTTTTCATTCTTTCCATATTTATTGCCATATTATTTCCCTCCCTTACCTTTTCCTAAAATTGGTTCTAATATTGCATACATTTTATTTGTTAAAGGTAAAGTTATAAAAATTAAAAAGTTTACTCCTGTTATTCCTGATAACATATTACTCGTAGCCGCATAAGCAAGTATTGTATCTTTCATCTCAACTGGTGCTACTTCTGTCAAGGCTGCTGCGGCTGCTGTCATCATACTTCCACTTCCAACACCACATGCCATTCCTAATGCATATGGATGAATTCCTGAGTAAATAGAAACAGAACCTAAAATTCCAAAAATAATCGTTCCTATTACTGTTCCAATTAAATAAGTTCCTAAAACACCATTTCCTTCTGGAGAATCTATTCCATATTTTTCACCTATAACTCCTAATGATGGCTCTCTACTTATGCTTGATGTTGCCCCTATTGCTTCTCTTTTCATTCCTAGAATTAAAGCTAAAGGTAATGCTACAATAGGCGATAATAAATGTCCTGTTTCTTGAGCTAAAAAAGCTGGTCCTGCTGATAATATTTTTTGAATATTTGGTCCTGCTAATGTTCCATACTTTACTCCTAAAATTAAAAGTCCCATTCCTACTAATTCACCAGCCCATTTTATTTCTGGTAAATCTATCGCTTTTTTCAAAGCAACTATTTTTTTCCCTAATAAATCTGGAGTAATTAATGTCCCTATTACAACTGCATATAACATAGGGAATAAAATAACATTTACTTTCCATACTGGTATTGAGATTTTTCCAATTGATTCTGTTATAATTACTATTAAAGCAGAAACAATTGTTACTTTCATTAAAGATTTTTCCATATTCCACCTCTCATTAATTAAAGTCAAGTCCTTAATAGGACTTTAATTTATATAACTTAATATAACACTTATTTTTCAAAAAGTCAAACTTTTTATTCTATTTTAAATTATTTTTAACATTTTTAAAACATTATTAATTTTGTATAGTTTGAGGATATTAAAATTTATAAAGTAACATATAACAAAAGAGAAAATTTATCATTAAAAAATTTGATAAATTTTCTCTTTTTAACTTAAATTTTAAATTTTATAATTCTTCTTGGTCTTCCTGCTGTTACTGAATTTTCTACTTGGACACTTTCAGCATAATCTTTTTCAATAATCTTCTTTACTATTCTATTCACACTTCTTGGGGTAATATTTAAAATTTTTGCTATTTCTATACTTGTAAAACTATCTTTTTTTTGTTTTTTTATCATCCCTTTTATCTTTTCTAAATAAATAGGACTTATCCCTATCTCATCAGCTATATTTTTTATTTTTTCATCTGATACACTTTTATACTCAAGTTCTTCAACCTTTAATAAAGGTCCTCTTATTTTCTCTCCATTAGAATAAAATATTTTCCCTTCTTGATTCAAACTCAATTTTAATGCTACTCTAGCATTTTTTTCCGCTTGAAATATTGTATGCCCTTCTCCTATACCAATTAATAATTTTTCACCTATTTTTTCAAAATCTTCTTTTAAGTTTAAAATAACTTTTAAATTTTCCTTACTTTTCAACATTTCTATATTAGATATAATCATATATTCTTTATTATCGGAAACTTGTATTTTACCTTCTACCTCTTTACTATATTCTAATAATTTTTTCTCTAATTTTAATTTATTTTCTAAATTATTATCCAAACTACTTTTTATTGAATCTATTTTTATTATCTCTATTCCTATTTTATCTTTCCTATTATTTGTTAACTCTATTCTATTTAAAAGAGTTTTAAATTCACTTTCTATTTCTATATTTGTTGCTTGTATTCTATACACTGGTATTTTCTTTTCTTTTAGTACATTATAAATATATCCAAAAGCTGTAAATACGCAATCTATTTCTCTATTTTCATAAGATTTTAAATATTCCTCTAAATATTCTTCCTCTGTTTTTTGTATTTCGTATTTTTGATAAAAAATTTTCTCTAATTTTATATCAAATTCATTTATTACATTTAATAAAGTTTCTTTTTCTACTACATCTATTCCTAATTTTAAATTTAATATATTATGCCTTTTTTCCTTTAATTCCCAAAAACTTTTTATCAACCCTATACTTCCACGTCTTGTATATACCACTGGTTTATCTAATTCTATTTCATTATCATTCACAAGGGCATAATATACTCCTATTCCTGTTAAATATATCCCATCAATTTCATCTTTAATACCTTTTATAATCTTTAACATTTTTTCTATTTTATCTTCTTTTTTTAATATAAACTCTATATCCGTATATTTTTTTTCTAGTGTATTATATATTTTATCTACTGAATCTGCTGCTCCTACTATTGCTATTTTCATTCTATCCCTCTATTTTCTATTTTTCTTATTATATCATTTTTTTATAAATAAAAAAAGAGAGGAAAAAACTCTCTTTTCCTCTCATAAATATTTTTTATTAAATCTCTCTGATGTGAATATTTTGACTTCTATCTGGTCCTACTGATACAACAGATATTGGGCATCCAACAATCTCTTCAATTCTCTTTAAATACTTCTTACAATTTTCTGGTAAGTCATCATAACATTTTACTTGAGTTATATCTTCATCCCATCCAGGTAACTCTTCATATACAGGTTTTGCTCTATATAACATTTCAGTATCTGCTGGCATAAATTCATAAATCTCTCCATCTACTTCATAAGCAGTACAAATTTTTAAAGTTCCTAATCCACTTAATACATCTATCTTAGTAATAACTATATCTGTAAGACCATTTATCATTGTAGCGTATTTTCCTACTACTAAGTCTAACCAACCACATCTTCTTGGTCTACCAGTTACAGCACCATACTCTCCACCAAGTTGTCTTACTTTCTCTCCAAATTCTCCATGTAATTCAGTTACAAAAGGACCTTCTCCAACTCTTGTAGTATAAGCTTTCATAACTCCAATTCCTTTGTCTATCTTTCTAGGTGATACTCCAGCTCCTGTAGTAACTCCTCCTGTAGTTGGTGAAGATGAAGTTACAAATGGATATGTTCCATAGTTAATATCTAGCATTAGTGCTTGTGCTCCCTCAAATAAAACTAACTTATCTTCATTAAGAGCTTTATTTACTACAGGGATAGTATCAATTATTCTATGTCTTATTTTATTTGCATATTCAGTATAATCAGCTAGTATCTTATCATAGTCTAATGGTTCAGCTCCATAGATTTTTGTTATTATTTCATTTTTGGCTTCTAAATTATATTTTAATTTTTTAGCAAATTTATCCATATCTAATAGGTCTACCATTCTGATTCCATCTCTCCAGATTTTATCAGCATAACATGGTCCTATTCCCTTTTTAGTAGTTCCTATTTTCATCTCTCCAGCATTTGCTTCTTTTAATTCATCTAATTTTACATGATAAGGCATAATAACATGTGCTCTATCACTTATTAAAACATGGTCTGTTCTAGCTCCTCTAGTCTCTAATGATGCTAACTCATCTAATAATACTTTTGGATCTACTACAACTCCTGGTCCTATTATACAAGTTCCACCATGTAATACTCCTGAAGGTAAAAGTTTTAATATAAATTTCTCTCCATTTACTACTACAGTGTGTCCTGCATTGTTTCCACCTTGGAATCTTACAACGTAATCAGCTCTATCTGCTAATACATCTATAATTTTTCCCTTTCCTTCGTCACCCCATTGAGTTCCTACTACTACATATCCAGCCATTGTTACCTCCTACTAGCCTACTTTATTTTTTCAATTTCAATATAGTTAATATTTTTGTTATGTTTACATAAAAATAGTTGTTCAAACTCTGTCTTTATATTGTCTGCTGCCTTTTCACTCTTATGTAAGTCTGCAGTATGATACACTACTCTATATCCATCTAAGCTCTCTACTAAATCAATTACATCTTGATAATATTTATCGTGGTCAGTTTTAAAGTAAAACATTCCACCTTTTTTAAGTATCACATCTAAAGTTTTGAAAAAACTCTCCTGTACAACTCTATTTTTTTCATTCTCTTCCCAAGGATCTGGGAAGTTTACATATATACCATCAACTTCATTTTCAGCTACAAACTCAAGTATCTCTTCTCCTCTTCTTCTCAAGAAAAGTGCATTAGTTGATCCATCTCTTTTTACCTTATTAGCTGATAGTACAAGTCTTTTAAATCTCAATTCAAGTCCCATATGATTTCTCTCAGGATATCTCTTTGCCATACCTTGAGCAAAGTTTCCACTACCAGAACCTATTTCTAAATATATTGGATTATCATTTCCAAAAAACTCATGCCACTTTCCTTTGTATGAATCCATTATCTTTTTATCATAGATAATGTACTCTGGATAGTCCAAAAGTCTAAACATATATGGATTATAGTTTTTTCTTGGACTTTTAAAGAAGTGACTCCATAGATTTTCTCTTAAATCTTCCATTTTTCCTCCATTACAATTTGTTTAACTTCTCTATAATCTTATCAGCTGTCCTGCTATTTTTCTTAAAAAGCTCCCTTATCTTCTCATAAGATTTTTCTTGATTCTTCTCTATATTTTTAATAGCTTGTAAAAACTCAGTAGTATCCTTTACCTTATAGCCTAAATTTAGTTCCAATATCTCCTTAGATATCTCCTTTACATTTTGTAGATATGGTCCAAAAATTGGAGTCTTTCCATAAAATAGTGGTTCAAGTAAACTATGTCCCCCTATATTTACTAAAGTTCCTCCTACAAAAGCTATATCTGTAATAGAATATATCTTTCTCAATACCCCTATTTTATCCACAATAACTATATCAGTTTTACCTAAAGATTTTTGCTCAATCTCACTATACTTTTTGTAGGTAAAACCATATTTTTTTACAATCTCCTCTATCTGTGGAGTTCTCTCTATATGTCTAGGAACCAAGATCAAAACTGTATCTTCCATCTCTTTAAAGGTATCTAGTAAAATTTCATACTCTCCACTTCTACTGCTTCCAGCAGTAAATACCTTCCTTCCCTCTACACTAAAAAGCTCTCTTAACTCTCTTTTCTCATCTTCACTATACTCTTGAAATGAGATATCAAACTTTAAATTTCCAAGAGTTTCTACTCTACTTTTTTCAGCACCTATCTCTATTATTCTTCTACTATCTTCATCACTTTGCATATAAAATCTATCTACATACAAAAATATTTTTTTTAAATAACTAGATAGTTTTTGATACCTCCTAAAGCTCCTATCAGAAATTCTTCCATTTACTATAATAACTTTAGATTTTCTGCCAATCTCTGTTATTAAATTTGGCCAAATCTCTGTTTCCACTAAAATCAATAGATTTAACTTTATTCTCTTTAAAATATCTAAAATATTTTTTCTATCATCTAATGGAAAATAAAAAATATCTACTCTCTCATTTTTTACAAATTTATCTCTGGCTACTCCTATTCCAGTGTCAGTAAACATAGTCAGAAGTATTCTCTCTTTTCTATTATCTAAAAGTTTTTTTATTAGAGTTTCAGAAAGATTTATCTCTCCTACTGATGAACAGTGTACCCATATATACTCTTCTTTTTTTAGTGAAGAAAAATCTTGTTTCAATCTTTTTTTTAAGAACTCTCCCTTTTTTCCACCTATCATCATTAAAATTAGAATAAAAGGTTGTAATATCCTTCTAATTATTTGATAAAACATTTTAAGCTCCTATTTTTTCATCTATATATTTAGAAATAACCTCTACTACCTCATCAATACTCATAGTACTACTATCTATCTCATGAGCATCTTCAGCTTTTTTTAGAGGACTTTCCTTTCTAGTAGAGTCTATAAAATCTCTCTCTTTAATAGATGCTAATACTGATTCATAATCAGCCTCTACTCCTTTTTCTTCATACTCCTTAAGTCTTCTTTTGGCTCTTTCCTCTGGAGAAGCTACTAAATATATCTTTACATCTCCACTTGGAAATACTACTGTACCTATATCTCTACCATCTAAGATAACACTCTTTCCTTTGCTTATTTCTCTTTGTAAATCTACAAGTTTTACTCTTACCTCTTTTATTGCAGACACTGGAGATACTATTGCACTTACTCTAGGAGTTCTTATCTCATCAGAAACATCTTTTCCATTTAGAAAAAATTGATTTCCTACAATATCTAACTTTGTATTTTTAAGCATAGTTTCAATAGCTTTGCTATCTTGTAAGTCAATACTATTCTCTAAAGCATAAAGGGCTATCATTCTATACATAGCTCCAGTATCTAGATATGTAAATCCATACTTCTTAGCAATTATTTTAGCTATTGTACTCTTTCCACTTCCAGCAGGTCCATCTACTGTAACTATAAACTCTTTCATTTTCCCTCCTAATTATGCTTTTATAAGCATAGCTCTCCACTCTTTATCAGCTTTTATCTCTTCTACTGTAAATCCTAAACTCTCTACTTCTCTTTTTAATAACTCACATTTATCTTCAATAATTCCAGAGAAGATAATCTTTCCATTTGGTTTTACAACCTTTGAAATATCATGTAAAAGTATAAGTAGTACATCAGCTAGAATATTAGCCACAACTACATCAAATTTCTTATTCTCAACAACAGAGATTAAATCTCCTTTATAAACTTTAGCTTTCTCTTCACTAATTTTATTTAATTCAAGATTTTCTTTAGCTGATTCAACTGCTAATTCATCTATATCAGTTCCATATATTTCACTAGCTCCAAGTCTATCAGCTGCAATCATAAGTATTCCAGAACCTGTTCCTACATCTATTACACTATCTCCTTCAGAGATATTCTCTTCCATAAGTTTTAAACATAGTGAAGTAGTAGGGTGTGAACCTGTACCAAAAGCTCTTCCTGGATCTAATTCTATTATAAGTTCATCAGCTTCTGGAGTATACTCTCTCCAAGTAGGTTTTACTACAAATTTTTCACTTACTTTTTCTGGGAATAAATATTTTTTCCAGCTATTTTGATAGTCTTCTTCATCATACTCATAAAAATCAACTGTATAGATTATATCATCTCTATCAGCAAATTTTTCTTCAAAAGTAGATAATATTGCCATCTTTCTTTTTTCAGCATAAGGATTTAATGGAAAGTAAGCAGAAATAGCATGGTCTACCATTAAAAATTCCTTCTCATTTTTATAAAAATCTAACGGATTTTTACTTTTCATTGGTTCTTCTATCTTTAATCCAGTTACTCCAAACCCATAAAATATATCTGAAATCTCTTTAGTAGCTCTCTCTATATCATCACTTTCATATATTACTTTTATCTCTACTACTTTCATTCTTCACTCCTTATAAATATGATATCTCCATAAGTGTTTTACTAATTCTCTCTATTTTTTTACACTCTCCAGTTTCCTCATCTAGCTCTATATCCAATCCACAAAGTCTTTCATTTCCTTCTGCTATCTCAAATCTTTGAGGAAGAGAGTTTAAAAATTTTGGTAATACAGATTGAACTTTCATTCCTATTACTCCATTTTCTGAACCTGTCATTCCAACATCTGTAATATACCCTGTTCCCTCTGGTAAAATTCTCTCATCAGCTGTCTGTATATGTGTATGAGTTCCAAATACTACAGAAGCATAACCATCTAAATGCCAACCCATAGCAATTTTTTCTGATGTTGCTTCAGCATGAAAATCTACTATTATAAATTTTGTCTCTTTCCTAATCTCTTTTATTATCTCTTTAGCTTTTTTAAAAGGACAATCAATAGGTACCATAAATACTCTTCCTTGAATAGATACTACTCCTATTTTATTTCCCTTTCTATCTTTTACTATTGTATATCCTTTACCTGGTGTATTTTCATCTGGATAGTTAGCTGGTCTTAAAACTCTATCACTTCTATCTAAGTATTCATATAGCTCTTTTTTATCCCAAATATGATTTCCACTAGTTATTACATCACAACCCCACTCTTGTAATTGGTCAGCTAATTTTGCTGTAAGTCCAAATCCAGCAGCAGCATTTTCTCCATTTACAATTATAAAGTCATACTCTTTTCCTTTTTTCTCTAAAAAAGTTTTTAAAGTCTCTCTTCCTGGGCTTCCAACTATATCTCCTACCACTAAAATTCTCATTAATTTCCCTCTTTCTATCAATAGGTTTTTACATTCAATTATATCATAAAACCCATAATTTTGTCCAAAAATTATTTAATTTTTTATTTATTTCTAAGTATATCTTTTCTTTTTTTGCCATAAAAAAATGTTAGTATATCTATAAAATAACTACTTGAAAGGAGGAATTTATGTACTTAAATTTTTTAAATTATTTTAGGGGATTTGCAATTTTTTTAATTGTTATGGGGCACTCTTTCTATATTACTAATTTTTTTAATCTTAGTAATCCCATCGGTAATCCATTTTTCAGAAAACTTTTTTTTACTATGACTACTGGAGGAACATCACTTTTTGTCTTTATATCTGGTTTTTTATTTCATCATATTTTTTATTCTAGAGGGTTCAACTTTAAAAAATTTATGAAAAATAAATTTAAAAATGTTTTTCTCCCATACTTAATTATAATTACTCCTATTATAATGATTAGATTTCCGAAAACCCTTACAGAAAAATCTATAAATTTATCTGATATAATTAGATTAATACTTATGTATCTTTCTGGAGCCCTTCTTGATTCTACTTGGTATATCCCCTTTGCCTTTGTGCTTTTTATATCTTCTCCAATATTTATAAGATATATTGAAGCTAAAAAAGGAAAGATAGCTGTCATTATAATTGGACTTCTTATAGGAATGATAATACACAGACCTGCACATAATTTACATATCAATGTTATTCAGGCATTACTTTATTTTTCTCCAGCTTATTGTCTTGGAATATATACATCACAAAATAAAGAAAAACTTTTACCTTATTTAAAAAAACATAATTCTTTTATATTTTTACTTTGGGTAGGAATGGGAATTTTTCAAGTACACATAAATAAATTTATGAATATGCATAAAGCTAATATGTTTGCTTATAATGGCATTGACTTAATGGGAATACAAAAAATAATAGTGTGTCTATTCTTTGTTGGTTTATTTTATAAAATTCAAGATAAAAAATGGATTTTTATAGAAAAACCACTATCGCTTTTAGCTGACTATAGCTTTCCTATATTTTTTATACATAATTACTTTATATTAATTACAAAGTATTTTTTAGAAAAGTATAACTTTACATTGAACTTTAGTTATTTAGGACTTATATTTTTTACAACTTATATCTGTATCTTATCTATGATTTTTACTAAAATTATTAAATTGATTTTCAAAAAGAATAGCCGAATGATAATAGGAGGATAAAATTAAAAGGGAGCTTTCGCTCCCTTTTTTTATTTAGCATAATCTACAGCTCTTGTTTCTCTAACTATTGTAACTTTAATTTGTCCTGGATATTGCATAGATTCCTCTATTTTCTTAGCAACATCTCTTGCCATCTTAGTAGCTTCATCATCTGACATAGCTTCTGGATTTACTATTATTCTAAGTTCTCTTCCTGCTTGAATTGCAAATGAAGATTCTACTCCAGAGAATGAATTTGCTATCTCTTCAAGACTTTCTAATCTCTTTAAGTAAGCTGTTAATGTTTCTCTTCTTGCCCCTGGTCTTGAAGCTGATACAGCATCTGCTGCTTGAACAATTATAGCTTCAACTGTTTCAAATTCTACTTCATTATGATGCGCCATTACAGCATTTAAAACATCTTGTTTTTCTCCAAATTTCTTTAAAAACTCTCCTCCTATAAGAGCATGTGAAGCTTCTATATCACTTTCCAACACCTTTCCAACATCATGTAAAAGACCTGCTCTCTTAGCAAGCTCAGTATCCGCACCTATTTCAGCTGCTAAATTAGCAGCTAATTTAGCTACTTCTATTGAGTGAGTTAAAACATTTTGTCCATAACTTGTTCTATATTTTAATCTTCCTAATGTTCTAATGATCTCTGGATGCATTCCTGGAATTCCTAATTCTATTAAAGCTCCCTCTCCAGCATCTACTATCTCTTTTTCTATCTCTTTTCTAGCTTTATTTACAACTTCTTCTATCTTACCTGGATGAATTCTTCCATCAGTAATTAATTTTTCAATAGCAAGTCTAGCTATCTCTCTCTTTACTCCATCAAAACTTGAAAGTACTACTGCTTCTGGAGTATCATCTATTATTATATCTACTCCTGTAAGTGCCTCAATAGCTCTAATATTTCTTCCTTCTCTTCCTATTATTCTACCTTTCATCTCATCATTTGGTAGATTTACAACAGATACAGTAGCATCTACTACATATTCAGCTGATGCCTTTCCTATTGCTGTTGATAATATTCTTCTTGAAATTCTATCTTTTTCATCTTCTAATTTATTTTCAAACTCTCTAATTGCAACAGCAGTTTCATGTGTTAGATCATCTCTTAATTTAGCTATTAGAATCTCTTTAGCTTCTGTTTTAGATAATCCTGAAATTCTTTCAAGTTCATCTTCTTGCTTTAATTTTATAGCTTCTATCTCTTCTTTTTTAGCTTCTAACTCTTCTGTTGTTTTTTCCAACTCTTGACTTTTTAACTCTAACTTTTCTATTTTATTATCAAGAGTCTCTTCTTTTTTTGTAAGTCTAGCTTCCTTTTGTAAAAGTTCGTTTTTAGCATTTTTTATCTCTTTTTCTGCTTCTTCTTTGATAGAATATGCATGTTCTTTTGCTTTTAATTCTATCTCTTTTCCTTTAGCTTGTGCATCTTTTTCTGCATTTTCTATTATTTCTTTTGCTTTTATTTTTGATTTAGTTACTTCATCTTCTAAATCGTTAAGTTCATTTATTTTTTTATCTATAACAGACTTTTTATATAGTATAGCAAATACTATTCCCAGTCCGATTATTATCAAACCTATACCTAATACTGTGCTCATAATTATTTCCTTTCTACATTTTATTTAAAATTAGCTACTGCCTCATCTTCTGTTTCATATATTTCGAATATTTCATCTAATCCTATCATTTCAAAAATAGTTTTAATATGTTCATTTAATTTTATTAATTTTATATCTCCACCCATTTCTTTTACTACTTTCAATTTTCCTCTTAAAATTCCCATAGCTAAGCTATTAATGTGAGTAACTTCTTCAAAGTCAATTATAAATTTTGTAGAATCTCCCTCTACTAATTTTGTAATTCTTTCTTTTAATTTTGGTGCTACTAATGCATCTAATTCCCCTACAACTTTTAATTCTTTAATCTCCCCTAAATTTTTTTCAAGTATTTCGAAATTGTTTACCATTTCTTACTCTGCCTCCTTAACTTTTTTCTCTACTCTAAATAGTGTTCCATTTAGTTTTTTTTCAATTTTAAAATCATCCGCAATGGCTCTTGCTATAAAAAGACCCATCCCACCCTCTTCTTTACTCAATTTCTCTTCATCAAATCCAACTCCATTATCCTCTACTACTAGTCGAATAATATCATTCGATTTCTGAATTTCTAAAATGATATCTCCAGGTTTATATTCATAACCATGTTCAACTACATTTGTTGAAAGTTCATCTACCACTGATAAAAGTTGAAATACATCCCTTTGACTTACTTGATGTAACTCTAAGTATGTTTTTACCATGGCTCTTATTAAAGATAAATTTTCTAAAGAAGAAGGTACAGTAATTTTTACCTCATTTGGCTTCATTATTATCTCCTTCTCTCTTTAAACTTTACTATTTTCCACTCCTCATTTTTTAATTGATACTCTACCTCATAATATATTGTTGAACTATGTATATTAAATCCAACTATATTTGTAGCTCTTTCACCTAAAAACTTGGGTTTTGAATTAAATATATTAACCTTTGAAAAATTTATATTTTGTATCTCATCTTTTACAAAATTATTTCTTATACTGGGAATAAGAGTTTTTTCTAAAAGTTCAGTCTCTCCTTTTTGAAGATTATTTTTTATATCCTCTATTAAAACTATTAGACTTTCTTTTTCCTTTAAAGTAATTTCCTCTCTTTTTCCAATATTAGAACAACTTGTTAAAAAAATCCCAAGAATCATCAAAATAAAAATTTTTTTCATTATAATATACACCATTCCTTATCACTATAAATAATACCATATCCATATATTTTTATCAAGAATTTAATTACTCAATTTCTATATTTAATTTTTTCACTACATCCTCTATTATCTCATTTTCAGATAATTCATCAAGGTTATACCAGATATATGTGTGGTCATTTTTAAACCAAGTAAACTGTCTTTTGGCATATCTTCTAGAGTTTTGTTTTATCTTATCTACTGCCTCTTCATAAGTTATCTCTCCTTTAAAATACTCTATAAATTCTGAGTATCCTATTATATTTATCTTTCTCAAAATCTCTCCATATTTATTATAGAGCTCTCTTACTTCCTCTTCTAACCCTTGTTCTATCATAATATCTACTCTCATATTTATTCTCTCATAGAGATTTTCTCTCCCTCTCTCCAGAGCAATTTTTAAGAAATCATAACTATTATTTTTTATATTTTTTTTAGAAAGAATAGAAAATTTTTCTCCTGTAAGCTTGTAAACTTCTAAAGCTCTCTCTACTCTTTTTTTATTATTTGGGTGTATCTCCTCTGCTCCTTCTGGGTCTACTTTTTTCAACTCTTCATAGAGTTCTTCAGAACTTTTTTGCATAAATTCTTCTCTCATCTTTGTATCTGAAGCTGGTAAGTCAGATAACCCTTCAGTGATAGAATTAATATAAAGCCCTGTCCCTCCAGTTAGAATAACAAATCTATCTTTTTTCTCTTCTTCTTTCAGTATTCTATCTACATCTTTTTGGAAATCTCCAACACTATATTTTTTTATAGGCTCTAATATATCTAACATATAATGAGGAACTCCTTCCATTTCCTCAATTGTAATCTTAGCTGTTCCTATATCCATTCCTCTATATACTTGAGCTGAGTCAGCAGATATTATATCAGCATCTAATAACTTAGCTAATTTTATAGAAAGTGCTGTTTTTCCTACTCCAGTGGGTCCAGCTATTACTATTCCTTTTTTCATTTATCCTCCTTAGTAAAAAAGAGGGAAAATTTATTACAATAACCTACAAATTTAGAAGTTAAGATAATAATTTCCCTCTTTTAAACCTACTATTATTTATACTTTATTACTCTACATATTCAAACTCTACATCAGCTATTCTTACACTATCTCCATCTTGGATACCAGCATTTCTCATAGCCTCTTCCATTCCTAAAGATCTCATCATATGTAAGAAGTTTACTATTGATTCATCATCCATAGTTATTACATATTTAGCAAGTACTCCATCTAATACTCTTCCCTCTATTACATATGTTCCATCTTCATCTTGAGTAATAATGAAATCCTCTTTATCTCCTTTTATCTCTCTTAGAACCTCATCTACATTTGTTTCCTCTTCTAATGGCTCTCTTTCTATTTCTTCTAACATATTCCAGCTTCTATATAATACTTCTTTAATTCCTTCATTTAGTATCACTGATACAGGATAAACTTCATTTCCTTGAGCTTCTACATAAGCTTTAAATTTATCATATTTTTCCATATCCCATAATAAATCCATCTTATTTGCTAGAACTATTTGTTTTTTATTTGCTAGTTTTTCACTAAATTTTCTAAGTTCAGTATTTATCTTTTCATAGTCTTCAATAGCATCTCTTCCTTCTATCTCTGCTACATCAACTAAATGATATATCATTTTACATCTCTCTATGTGTCTTAAGAATTTATCTCCTAATCCTACTCCTTCGTGAGCTCCTTCAATAAGTCCTGGAATATCTGCTATTACAAATGATTTTCCCTCTTCTAATCTTACTACTCCAAGTTTTGGCTCAAGAGTTGTAAAGTGATAACTTCCAACTTTAGAATTTGCTGCTGAAACTCTATTTATAAAACTTGATTTTCCAACTGATGGATATCCTACAAGAGCAACATCAGCTATAAGTTTTAATTCAAGCTTTACTTTTAATTCTGCTCCCTCTCTACCTTTACCAGCTATTTTTGGAGTTTTTCTAATAGATGATTTAAAGTGAACATTTCCAAGTCCTCCTTTTCCTCCTCTAAGTAAAACTCTCTCCTCTCCAGCTACATTCAAGTCTAATAAAAGCTTTCCAGTTTCAACATCTCTTACTTGTGTTCCAACAGGTACTTTAATAATCAAATTTTCCCCTGTTTTTCCATACATCTGTTTCTTTTGTCCATTCTCTCCATTTTGAGCCTTAAATAATTTTTTAAATTTAAAATCTATAAGTGTATTGATATTAGGGTCAGCTACGAAAATTACATCTCCACCTTTCCCGCCATCTCCACCATCTGGACCACCAAATTGTACAAACTTCTCTCTTCTGAAAGCAGCTGAACCATCTCCACCATTTCCTGCCTTAACAGTTATTATAACCTCATCTATAAACATTCATTACTCTCCTATTAATTTAATATTATCAATATATTTTACCCTATATTCTAAATTTTTTCAACATTTATTAAAATAATAATATTCTTTTGATAAATATATTGATTTTTCGAAAAAATATGTACATAATAAGTTGTATGTTGTTATTAATAATACATTAAAATTAATTTTAGGAGAGTGGATTTATGAAAAAAGCTGTTGTTATCCTTGCTGGAGTTTTATTAGCTCAAAATACTCTTGCATCAAAAGTTGTCAATAAAGATGTTACTTTCTCTGAAAAAACATATGGAGTTTGCTCAACTGAGATGACAGTTTCTGTTAAAGATGGAAAAATAGAATCTTTTTCCGCTGTAAAAGGTTGTCCTGGTAACCTTGCTGCTATTGGAAAACTATTACCTGGAATGGAGGTTACTAAAGTTATTGAATTATTAGATGATAACTATTGTTCTGATGCTCCTCTTGCAGGATATACTTCTTGCATGGATAACCTTGTTGAAATGTTAAAAAAACATGTTACTGAAGAGGAAGAAGGTCCTATGGTAGAGATTAGAAAGGCTCAAAAAGCAGCTAAACAAAAAGTAGCTTTTGCTGGACATGTTTGTAGTGGATGTGGACTTTGCCAAGCTTCTTTCTCATAAGATATAAATATTATTAAAGTTTGGAGGAAATTATGAAAAAATTATTATTAGGATTAGTTGCTATCCTTTCTATTACTACTATGGCAGCTACTAAAGAGGGAACAGGATTAGGATATAAAGATGATATCACTGTTTCAGTTGAAACTGAAGGAGATAAAATTACAGCTATTAAAGTTATTAAAATGGCTGAAACTAAAAGAATAGCTGAACCAGCTATTGAAAAACTTACAGCTGAAATTATTGCTAAACAATCTGTAGAAGTTGACAGTGTAGCTGGAGCAACTTATACTTCTGAAGGATTTAAAGAAGCTATTGCTGACGCTTTAAAAAAATAAATATAATACAATAGAGGGAGTTTAATCTCCCCCTATTTATTTATCTATATTTTATTGTACCTACTCAGCTACTTTTTATTTTAAAAGAAAACTAAGAATTGTTCCATATTCCAAGAAGTTGATTAACTAAAGCTTATCTCACTAAAAACACAAAACTCACTTCGTTCAAACAGTTGTGTTTTTTAGCGTTTGATTCGCTAAGTTAATCTAACTTCTCTTCATAAATTACACAATTCTTAGAGTTTTCTCTGATTAATTTAATAGCTGAGTAGTTACATTTTATTCTTGCTCTTGAGCTATCAAATTTTTCTCATACACTTTAAAAAATGGAAAATATATTATTAAACTTATTACTACTAATAAGAAATAAAAAATTAGATTTCTAAAATCCAATGATGATAGGTATCCCTGTATAAAAAATGGTGCAAAAGATGGGTCAACAATATATCCCATTGAAATTAATCCTATCTTTTGTGCTATATAGGCCATTGAAACAGTAACAATAGGAGTTATTAAAAATGGTATCCCCAATATTGGATTAAATATTATTGGAGTTCCAAATATAACTGGTTCATTTATTCCACAAATTCCAGGAACAAAAGCTAGTTTTCCTAAAGTTTTTAATTGTTCTGACTTACTTCTCAACATAAGAAGAATCAATCCTAAAGTATTCCCAGCTCCCCCTAATATAGCTACTCTAAACATTTGTAAATTCATTAACATTTCTGGTTCTTTTCCCTGTCTTACAAGCTCAGCATTAATACCTGTGTTAGCTATTCCTATAGCAAATACTATTGGGAATATTACTGATGTTCCATTTATTCCAAATAGCCAAAGGATATTTCCAAAAATAAGTATTGCTAAATATCCCCAAATATTATTTCCAATATTTAAAGCTGGAGTTAGTAGTGCCATTATAAGTTCTGGAATAGTTTTTCCTGTTTTTACAAAAATAATTACACTTAAACCATAGATTATAAGGATATTTAAAAGTAACGGAATTAAGGCATTCATAAATGATAACACTGCTGGTGGTATATGTTCACTTTTAAATTTCCATCCAAGTCTTTCTACTAACATTGAAATCTCAACACTTATAAGAGAGATGATAATAGCAATAAAAAGTCCATCTGCTCCTAAATATTGCATAACTATTTTTCCCTCTTCTATTGGAGCTGCTACCATTAAAAAAGTTGCCATTGAGATAAGTCCAGATGTAAGATTATTTAACTTATACTCGTTAGCTAATGAATAGGCAATAGTAAAAGCTGTCATTAGCCCTACTACTCCCATAGTAAAATTAAATGGTTTTGTAATTATATCATAATTTGCCATAGCAAATTTTTTCCAACCTATCATAAATTGTAAAAATATATTACTTGTATTTGGATCTACTAATTCTAGATTTATAGGTGGATTAGCTACAATTAAGAATAATGAACCTACAACTATTAGTGCAAGTGTCATCATCATTCCTACAGAGATAGCTTGAAGATGTTTTTGATTTCCTAATTTACTACCTATTGGCAATAATACTTTTTCTAATTTTTCTAAAAATTTACTTTCCATCTCTCCCCCTTTTACTCTTGCCATGGATTAAATTTAAAAGCTGATGGAACTACATCATTTGGATTATATTTTTCTAATATCTTGTTATATCTCTCTTTATAATCATTGTCTACTTTCTTTTGAGGAGTAACTTTACTAGCTTCATTTAAGAAATGGAATGAATCTCTTCCCATCTCTGCTCCTCTTACTGTATGTTTATCCAATGCATAATCAGGAATTTCTGGAACATATCCCATTGCAAAACTTTTTATTACTATATTTTTTAATAAATCACTTGACCTATCTTTTTCACATTGACATAAGTATCTTATAGCATGGATAAAAAATATTGGTCTATCTCCATCAGCATAAGCATACTCTTTTCTCATCTGTCTTAAATTATTGATAAGTACAGCAGCCATAGGGTCTCCCATTCCTATATCTTCTACAGAGATAGCTGTAAGTCTTCTCCAAAGTTTTTCTTCCATTTGAGGAGAAGTGATATACATCTCATAAGCAAATTCACAAGCTGCTTCTACATTTCCTCTTCTGATTGATTTTTGTAAAGCTGATATTACCTCATCTCCAGCTAATCCATTTCTTGTTGTTGTTCTTGCCCAAGGGTCAACAATAAATTTTTTTTCCATTTTATATCTCCTTTTTTTATAATTTTTATTGTATAATATAATTGGTGATGTACTTTGTTAGATATAGATTATATAGTTAAAAAACATAGACTTAACAGTTTAGAAAAAGATATCTTAACCTCTATCCAAGAAAAAATTTTAAAGCAAGAAAAAATTTCTATTCGAGAGGTAGCTAAAATCAATTATACTTCTACATCTGTAATTTATAACTGTATAAAAAAAATTGGTTTCAATAGTTTTACAGATTTAATTTTTTATATAAAAAATTCTAAAACTGAAGTTGATATAGATGATGACCTAACTCTTCCTATAAAAATTTTAACTTCCAATCCTGATTCCTTGATTATGTTTTTATCTGTTGGAATTGCTAATAATATTACCTCATATATGAATGAGAGAATAACTCTTATAGGTAGACGTTCAATAGCCAATACCCATCTCCAACTTTTAAATAAAAATCTGACAAATGATACTGTTCTTATTGTAGTTTCTGAATCTGGAGAAACAGATTCATTACTAGATATGATAAAAGAAGCTAATTCCAATAATATTCCTATAATAAGTTTTGTAGGTAAGAATAACTCTTCTATTGCAAAACTTTCAACCTTTTCTTTTGAAATTGAAAAAGGAATATTTTTTGCCGAAGTAATCAACTCTTTTGAAAAGTTATTATCTAAAATATAATAAATTTTTCTTATAAAATCAATATTTTCAGGCAATAAAAAAACATTTTTCTAAATTTAGAAAAATGTTTTTTTCATCTTATTTAAATTTTGTAAGTAGCTCTCTATATTGTTTTATCATAACTTTCAGCATACCTTTTTTAACAAACTGATACCATTTGAAAGTCATTCCTTCCATTCCTCTTATAGAATCTACTATCATTCTCTTTAAAAACTCATACTCTTCAAAGCTTAATTTTAACTCCATTTGTTCCTTACCATCAACAACTGATTTTATATAATCAAAAAACTCTCCTAATCCAGTCGCTTGAGCTCCCATTGCTGAAGATGCAAATTGTTTTTTAACTTCATCAATAAATTTAGATAAGAATTTTTTATTATTTTTATCTAAATTTACTGTTATCTTTCTTTTTCCCTTTCCTATTCTTTGAATATTGTTCATCATACCCATCATGCTAGACATATTATTCATCTGCATTGGATTCATCCCATTTGGATTTACTCTTTGTGTTTTCATAAATTCCTCCCTATATTTTTCCAATTACTTTTTCTATATCTTCTATTGATATTGCTCCTACTCTAATTATTTTTGGCTTATCACTCATATCAATTATAGTAGATTCTGTTCCTAATGGAGATTTTCCTCCATCTACTAATATATCTACTCTCTCTTTAAAAACTTCTGATAATTCATCATAAGCTCTAGGTGTTTTCTCTCCAGAAATATTTGCACTTGTTGTTGGAAGTAATCCTCCAGCAGCTTTAATTATATTCAGTGCTATATCCAAATCTGGCATTCTCACTCCAACTGTATCCCCATCAGCTGTCATAATACTTGGAATCCATTCCTTTTTCTTAAGTATTATTGTAAGCCCTCCTGGCCAAAACTTAGCTATCAATTTTTCAATAGCTTCTCTATTTTTTTCCTCTATATAGGCTATCTCCTCTATTTTTTTTATATCACTAACTAAAACAATGAGAGGGGATTTAAAGCTTCTCTCCTTAGCTCTATATATATTTTTAATTGTCTCTTCAGAAGTGATTACTCCTCCTACACCATAGACAGTATCTGTTGGATATATTATTAGTTTCCCTTTTTTTAAAGAGTCTCCTATTTCTAAAAAATTTATATTTTTTAAATCATATATTTTTTTCATATTATACACCTTGTTTTTTTAAACTCTTAATAATTTTATCATATCTAATTAAAAAAAGCTAGTAAAATACTAGCTTTTTTCTAATTTAATTAGTTTTCCATTATTAATTTTTTCTCAAATAACTCAGATACTGATTGATTATTTACAATTCTTCTAATTGCTTCAGCAAATATTTCATCTACTGATAATACAGTTATCTTATCTAATTTTTTTCTTTCAGGTAATGCTATTGAATCAGTTATAATAACCTCTTTTAAAGGAGAAGCAGCAAGTCTTTCGATTGCTGGATCAGAGAATACAGCGTGTGTACAACATGCATAAGCCTCTTTAGCTCCTCTTTCTATAATAGCAGCAGCACCATTTGTAATAGTTCCTGCTGTATCTATCATGTCATCTATAAATATAGCAGTCTTTCCTTGAACTTCTCCAATTAAGTTCATTACTTCTGACATATTTGGTTTTGGTCTTCTTTTATCAATAATAGCTATTTTACAGTCTAACCATTCAGCTAATTTTCTAGCTCTCTTTACTCCACCGATATCTGGAGAAACTACTACTACATCATCTCCATATAATCCTTTTTTCATAAAGTATCTTACCATTAATGGTAATGCTTGCATGTGGTCAACTGGGATATCAAAGAATCCTTGAATTTGATCAGCATGTAAATCCATAGCAATTATTCTAGTAGCACCTGATTTTGTAAGCAGATTAGCTACTAATTTAGATGTAATTGGTTCTCTTGGGTTAGATTTTCTATCTTGTCTAGCATATCCATAGTAAGGAATAATTACATTGATACTTTTAGCTGATGCTCTTTTTAACGCATCTACGAAAATTAACAATTCCATTAAGTTTTCATTTACAGGTTCAGAAGTTGATTGTACTACAAATACATCTCTTCCTCTTACTGTTTCGTCAATTTTAACGAATACCTCTCCATCTTTAAATCTTACTACGTCTGCTTTTCCTAAAGGCAGCCCATATTTCTCAGCTATCTTTTTAGCTAAGTCCTTGTTTGAAGTTCCTGCGAAAATTTTTACATTTTCTGAATTAATCATTTTTTATTTCCTCCAGTCGGTCTTAATAATTTGTTTACTTCTTGATACAGCTAATGAGTTATTAGGAACATCTTTTGTAATTACAGAACCAGCACCTACAAGAGCTTTTTCTCCTATATTTACTGGTGCTACAAGCATAGTATCGCTTCCTATAAATACCTCTTTACCTATTACAGTTTTAAATTTGTTTACACCATCATAGTTACAAGTAATCGTTCCAGCACCAATATTTGTGTTCTCACCAACTTGTGCATCTCCTAAATATGTGAGATGTCCAGCTTTTACTCCCTTTTCAAGAGTAGATTTTTTTACCTCTACAAAGTTTCCAATATGTACTTTTTCTTTGAGATGAGACTTAGGTCTTAAATGAGCAAATGGTCCCATAGTAACTTTATCTTCTAAAATACTCTCTTCTATTACTGAACTTTCTACTCTAATATCATTCCCTAATGTGCTATCTATAATTCTAGTATTTCCTATAATTTCACATCTTTCTCCAATTGTAGTTTTACCTTGTAAAAACACTCCTGGATAAAGTATTGTGTCTTTTCCTATTTTTACATTATCTTCTACATATGTATTTTCTGGATCTATAAGAATAACTCCCTCTTCCATAAGTTCTCTATTTTTTCTATCTCTTAAAACTTTTCCTGCTTGAGCAAGTTCTACTTTAGAGTTAACACCTAAAATTTCCATGTTATCTTCTAGTACAAAACTTTGAACTTTTTTATTTTCTGAAACTTGAATACCTATTACATCAGTAAGATAGTATTCTCCTTTTTCATTATTATTATTATTTATTTTATCTAAGGCCTTAAAAAGTTCTTTTGAGTTAAAACAGTATACTCCTGCATTTACTTCCTTTATCTTTTTAATTTCTTCACTAGCTTCTTTTTCTTCAACAATAGCTTTTACAAACTCATCTTCTTTTACTATTCTTCCATACCCAAATGGATTTTCATAAATAGAAGTAAGTATTGTAGTTACAGCACCACTTTCTTTATGATACTGATATAGAGATTTTAATGTACTCTCTTTAAGTAATGGAGTATCTCCACATAGTATCATTACATCCCCATCATAATTTTGAAGTTTTTCTTTAGCTTGAATCACAGCATGTCCTGTTCCTAATTGTTCAGTTTGTAAAACATAATCACAATTTTCTCCAACTACTTTTAAAACTTCATCTTTCTTATGTCCTAAAATCAATATATTTTCCTCTGGACTTAATCCAGATAAAACATCTATTATTTTAGATATCATTGGTATTCCATTTACTTTATGGATGACCTTTGGCATTTCTGACTTCATTCTAGTACCTTTTCCTGCTGCCAGAATCAATGTTTTTAGTTTCATAAACTACACTCCTTTAAGTTATACTGTACATTTACAAAAAACATCTCATACGTGTTAAATTATATCATACTTATTAAAGTATTTCAAGATTAAGTAAAATCTTTTGAAAGTTTTTCATATGCTTCATTTATCTCTTTTAATTTATTTTCATGGTATTCTTTTTCAGAATCATTTGCATTAGTAAATTTATCTGGATGATGCTGCTTTACTAAGTCTCTATAAGCTTTCTTTATATCATCTTTACTAGCATTTTTATTTACACCAAGAATCTCATAATATTTACTTTTATCCTCTGCATAGCCAAAAGGATTATTATTGTAGTATCCTCCCTGTTGCTGTCCACCATAACTTCCTCCTGCTTGACGGAAAAAATCTTCAAAATCTTTTGTATTAGTTCCATTATATCTATAATAATAAGTTCTTCTTGTCCTTTTAGGTTGATTCCTATTTCTTAAATAATTAATGAAAATTATCAAAAGAATCAGCCAAAAAAAATTAAAAATAAACCATCCAAAAAATGCCACTAATAAAAATATTATAAATAGCACAGGAAGCATTCCAACTGCTCTATTAAATCCAAAAGTAATTCCTATAACCAAAAACAATACTAATATCAATGTCATTGAAACACTATAAATCATTTGTTCTCCTTAATATTAATTTTGAAGTAACTAAACAACTTTTACTTCAAGCTTTTCTTTTAATTTTTTTATCTTCTCCCCTATATTTTTTTCACGTGGGTCTATCTCATAAGCAATTACATACTCTTTTAAAGCTCTATCTAACAACCCCATTTTTTCATATTTTTCAGCAAAATCTATATGAGCTTTGTAGATATCTAAATCTAAAAATATTGCAAAATCATAACTTGTAATTGCTTCCATTATTTTCCCAGCTCTTGAATAAGCATTTCCTAATAAAAAATGTACAAATGCTACATCTGGATTAATATCCAAAGCTTTTTCAAAATATCTAATAGCTTTTAAATACTCTTCATTTTCATAATAAAGATGACCTAAAAAGGCGAAACTTTCTGCTTTATCTTCTTTGTAATCTACAACTTTTTTATATATCTTTATTGCACTTGAATAATCTCCTTTATGATATAATAAAATAGCTAATTCACTCAACATATCTATATCATTAGGATTCATTAGAAGAGTCATTCTTACACTCTCTTCTTTTTTTAATAAATCTTCCATCTCAAGTTGATTAAAAATTTCTGCTTTTAAAATATTTTTGTCCAATTAATTTCAACCTCCCTACTTAAAGAGTCCCTAATATATTATATCATAATTTTTTATTATATAAAGATTTTTTTTAGCTTGTGTTATTAAAAAAGATAGCTAAAATTTTTAATTAAAGCTATCTCTAAGTAATTATCGTTTATATTATATTTTAGAATGTATAAATTACTCCTGTACCAAAAATATAAATTACATCATTATCAACTATTGGAGAATTAGAAATCTCCTTAGATAACTTTGTAACTCCTGTAAATCCCATTAAAGAAACTGCATCATTTATTCTATAATTTCCTAAAATTCCTATCCCTATTCTATATGCTGCTTCTCCACTATATGTTTTTGTTATTTTATCACCATTGACCTCATTAGAATCAATTCCAAAATAATAATCTACAAAGTTAGAATCATAATATACATAATTTATTGCAGGAACTAATGTTAAATTAGATGTAACTTGATAAGGTCTACTGATACTAAAATTAAAATGTCCTCCCTCTTCTCCATACTCAGCAGCCACTTTTGTTTCTAGCTCATAAAATCCTGGGTAATAAGCTAATTCTACTCCTCCCATAAGATGAGTATCTCTATCATCAATTCCTTTATACCCTGATTTCATATCACTATTTTTTACTTCATATCCACCAAATGGCATTCCATAAAGAGATAGCACATAGTTATCTTCTTCGATAACTTTATATCCCAATGATAATCCATAAGTACTTCCACCTTTTAGAAAAAACTTTTCATACTCTAAATCTACTATTGGTAAAACATAGTCATTCTTATCATTATGATATATTGGTGTAGTGACACCATATCCTATCCCTATATTCCCAGCTAATGCTCCTTGAGCTAAGACAACTAAAGCTCCTAATATAGCTAATTTATTTTTCATAAAACTCCTCCTAATATTACTTTATGACTAATATTTTATTTTTACTATGAATTTCACTTCTATTTTATCACACTTTTATCAAAAAATAAATATTTATATTAATTTAATCATAATTACCTTTTTTTCATATTTTGATATATATCTCACGTTTAATAGACATCTCATTATACTAAAAAATTAATTTAATAATTGACACTTTTTAGTAGATATGATATATTTTATTTATAAAATATACAACTTGATAGACATCATAGAATTTGTTTAGGAGGTTTTGTTTATGAAATATGCTGAAGAAGGATTACAATATCATATTGGATTAAGAAAGGGAGATGTAGGTAAATATGTAATTTTACCTGGGGATCCTAAACGTTGTGAGAAAATAGCAAGACATTTTGATGATGCTAAACTTATTGCAGATAGTAGAGAATATGTTACATATACTGGTTATTTAGACGGTGTTAAAGTAAGTGTTACTTCTACTGGAATTGGAGGTCCATCTGCTTCTATAGCTCTTGAAGAGTTAGTAAGAGTTGGAGCTGATACTTTCTTAAGAGTTGGAACTTGCGGTGGTATGCAAACAGATATAATGGGAGGCGATTTAGTCATTGCTACTGGAGCCATTCGTATGGAAGGAACTAGTAAAGAATATGCACCTATAGAATTTCCTGCTGTTGCTAATCTCGAAATTACTAATGCACTTGTTCAAGCTGCTAAAGATTTAAATAAAAAATATCATGTTGGAATTGTTCAATGTAAGGATGCTTTTTATGGACAACATGAGCCTGAAACAAAACCCGTAGATTATGAACTAGTGAACAAATGGAATGCTTGGGTGCGTCTAGGATGTAAAGCTTCTGAAATGGAATCTGCTGCTTTATTTGTTGTTGGAGATTATTTAAGAGTTCGTGTAGGTTCATCTTTTTTAGTTGTTGCTAACCAAGAAAGAGAAAAATTAGGACTAGAAAACCCCGTTGTTCATGATACAGAGGCTGCTATTGAAGTTACAGTTCAAGCTATTCGTAACTTAATTAAACAAGATAAAGAATCTGGTCTTTTATAATTTTAATTAAATAAATCGGAGGAATGATGAAAGGGATAATAATTTTAATTGGTATAGTTTTACTATTAGGTCTATTGTATCTTATATCTTCACACAAAAAGGAAGTAAAAATTTCTATTGTTGTAAAAGCTTTAATTGTTCAATTTATTCTAGCTTTTCTTCTAGTAAAGTTTCCTTTTGGAAGAATTGTAGTATCTAAGCTTTCTGATGTAGTTACAAAAATTCTTAGTTATGGATTTAATGGATTATCATTTGTATTTGGTAGTTTAGCAGACCCTAGTCAAGCTACTGGTTTCATATTTATAATAGGTGCTCTTGGAAACATAATATTCCTATCAGCTCTAGTAGCTGCTCTTTTCTATCTTGGAATATTAGGAGCTATTGTTAAAGTTATTGGTAAAGTAGTAGGGAAAATCTTAGGAACTACTCAAGTTGAAAGCTTTGTTGCTGTTGCTAATATGTTTCTAGGACAAACTGAAAGTCCTATTCTTGTTAGTAAATACTTAGGAAATATGACTCAAAGTGAAATAATGGTAGTTTTAGTTTCTGGAATGGGAAGTATGTCTGCTACAATAATTGGAGGATATACTGCTTTAGGTATTCCTATGGAGTATCTACTTACAGCTTCAGCTCTTGTTCCTTTTGGAAGTATTGCTATCTCAAAAATTCTTTTACCTGAAACAGAGCATGCTAAAGTAATTGAAAATGTAAGTATGGATAGAAAAGGACATCATGAAAATATTATATCAGCTGTTACAGAAGGAGCTGTAAACGGTATCCAAGCTGTTATTGCCATTGCTGCTTCTCTTGTAGCATTTATCTCTATTGTTTCTCTTGTAAATGGTATATTAGGAGTTGCTGGATTAAGCCTTGAGAAAATTTTCGCATATATATTCTCTCCATTTGGTTTCTTTATGGGATTAGAAGGTGAAAATATCTTGTATGCTGGAGAATTACTTGGATTTAAATTAGTTTTAAATGAATTTGTTGCTTTTCAAAATTTAGGTCAACACCTTGCTTCTTTAGATTATAGAACAGGACTTATGTTAAGTATTGCTATGGCTGGGTTTGCTAATGTTTCTAGTATGGGAATTTGTATTTCTGGAATATCTATACTTTGTCCTGACAAAAGACCTGTACTTGCTAGACTTGCTTTCAAAGCTATGATAGGTGGTTTTGCTGTAAGTATTTTAAGTGCTATGATTGTTGGATTTATCACAATTATATAAATTTATGTTATAATATATTGAGGTTGATTTTCAACCTCAATTATTACTAGAAGGAGGTATTTATGCAAAAAATATTTGAACAATATAAAGATATTCTAGATAGAGCTTTTGAGGTAATGGAAAAAGCTTATGCACCTTATTCAAAATACCATGTTGGAGCTTGTGTAAAAACTAAAGATGGAAAATATCATGTTGGAGCTAATATAGAAAACGCTTCTTATGGGCTTACTAATTGTGCTGAAAGAAGTGCTCTATTTCATGTATATTCTTTAGGGTATAGACAAGATGACATTGAATCTATGGCTCTAGTAACTAGAGGGAACACTTTAGGAAGTCCTTGCGGAGCATGTAGACAAGTTATGGTTGAGCTTTTAAAAAAGGATACCCCTATAATTATTGCTAATACAAATTCTCAAGCTATGATCACAAATATTGTTGAACTTTTACCTTTTTCTTTTACAAGTAATGATTTAAAATAATAGGAGGATATATTAATATGACACCACATAATAATGCTAAAATCGGAGAAATTGCAAAAAATGTTTTAATGCCTGGAGATCCTTTAAGAGCAAAATTTATAGCTGAAACATTTTTAAAAAATATAAAACAAGTTAACTCTGTTAGAAATATGCTTGCCTATACTGGAACATATAAAGGAAAGGAAATTACTGTTATGGCTTCTGGAATGGGAATGCCATCAATAGGAATATACTCTTATGAGTTATTTAAAGTATATGGAGTAGAAAATATTGTACGTGTTGGTTCAGCTGGAGCATATGTTGATAAGTTAGATGTATACGATGTTGTCTTAGCTGAATCAGCTTGGAGTCAATCAACTTTTGCTCATACTCAAAATGGATATGAAAGTGATACTACATACCCAGATAAAGAATTAAATGAAAAAATTATAGCAACTGCTAAAAAATTAGGTATTCCTTTACATGTTGAAAAAATTCATTCAAGTGATGTATTCTATACAGAGCCAAATGTAGATAGCTATAAAGAGCATTTTGCAAAACATGGTTGTACATGTGTAGAGATGGAGAGCTTTGCTCTATTCCATAATGCTAAAGTTTTAGGTAAAAAAGCAGCTTGTCTCTTAACTATATCTGATTCTTTCACTTCTCATAAAGTTACAACTCCTGAAGAAAGACAAACTGCTTTCACTAAGATGATGGAAATAGCTCTAGAAACTTTTATTGACTAAAAAGGAGATTAATATGAAAAAATACAAAAGAATTTTTACAATAGTATTAGATTCATTAGGAATTGGAGCTATGAAAGATTCTGAAAAATTTGGAGATATAGGAGTAGATACACTTGGTAATATTGCTAAATCTGTTTCTTCTCTTAATATTCCAAATCTGCAAAAATTAGGATTAGCTAATCTACATCCTATTAAAAATGTAAATACAGTAGAAAAACCATTAGGATATTTTGCTGCTCTTAATGAAACTAGTGTTGGAAAAGATACTATGACTGGACATTGGGAGATGATGGGACTAAATATACAAAAACCTTTCCAAACTTTTACTGATACAGGTTTTCCAAAAGAATTAATAGATGAACTTGAAGCTAAATGTGGACGTAAAGTAGTTGGAAATAAATCTGCTAGTGGTACAGAAATACTTGATGAATATGGAGAACATGAGATAGCTACAGGAGACATGATAGTTTATACCAGTGCTGACTCAGTTTTACAAATCTGTGGACATGAAAAATATATGGGATTAGATAATCTTTATAAATATTGTGAAATAGCTAGAGAACTTACTATGAAAGATGAATGGAAAGTCGGGAGAATAATAGCTAGACCATATATAGGTGAAAAAAAAGGAGAATTCAAAAGAACAAGTAATAGACATGATTATGCTTTAAAACCTTATGGAGATACTGCTCTTAATGTTTTAAAAAATGCTGGACTAGATGTAATTTCTGTTGGAAAAATTAATGATATATTTGATGGAGAGGGAGTTACTGAGTCTCATAAATCAAAAAGTTCTGTTCATGGAATGGAACAAACTATTGAAATAGCCAATAAAGATTTTATAGGTCTTTGTTTTGTAAATTTAGTAGATTTTGATGCTTTATGGGGACACAGAAGAAATCCGCAAGGTTATGCTGAGGAGATAGAAAAATTTGATAAAAATTTAGGAGTACTTCTTTCTAAGTTGAGAGAAGATGATCTATTAATATTGACAGCTGATCATGGAAATGATCCTACTTATACTGGAACTGATCACACTAGAGAACAAGTGCCTTTTATAGCTTATTCTCCATCTTTTAAAGAAAATGGAAATTTAGGAGAATTTGATACCTTTGCTGTAATAGGAGCAACAATAGTTGATAACTTTGGACTAACAATGCCTCAAGATACTATTGGATACTCTATTTTAGATAAAATAAATTAAGAGAGGATATGTATATGGATAGAAATAAAATATTAAGTGCTGTTGACCACACACTTTTAACTCAAAATGCTACTTGGGAAGATATAAAACAAATTCTTGATGATGGAATAAAATATAATGTTGCTTCTGCTTGTATTCCAGCTTCTTATGTAAAAAAAGCTAAAGAATATGTAGGAGATAAGCTACCTATTTGTACAGTAATTGGTTTCCCTAATGGTTATTCTACAACTGCTGTAAAAATTTTTGAAACTGAAGATGCTATTAAAAATGGTGCTGATGAAATAGACATGGTTATCAATATTACTGATGTAAAAAATGAAAATTTTGATGCAATCTTAGAAGAGATTAAAGATATTCATAAAGCTTGTAATGGTAAAATATTAAAAGTGATTATTGAAACTTGTCTTTTAACTGAAGAAGAGAAAATAAAAATGTGTGAAATAGTTACTAAATCAGGAGCAGAATATATTAAAACTTCTACTGGATTTTCAACTGGTGGAGCTACATTTAATGACATAGCTTTAATGAAAAAATATGTAGGAAAAGATGTAAAAATAAAAGCTGCTGGTGGAATTTCTTCATTAGATGATGCTGCTAAGTTTATGGAATTAGGTGCTGATAGACTAGGTACAAGTAGAATAGTAAAAATCATCAAAGGGGAAAACTCTGAAAATATGTATTAATTTAATTAAATATGGAGGACTGACTTAACAGTCCTCCATATTTTTTAATCTTTCCAAATTCCTAATTTTCTAGCTTCTTCTTTTAACTCTTCTCTAAAATCTGGATGAGCTATACTTATTAATAATTTAGCTCTTTCAAAAGCACTCTTTCCTTTTAAATTAACTTTTCCATATTCTGTTACAACATATTGTACATTAGCTCTTGTATCAGTTACTATAGATCCTTCTTGTAATGTAGGTCTTATTCTTGATTTTAATTGACCATCTTTTGTTTTGAATGTAGATGATAAGCAGATAAAGCTTTTTCCTCCTTTAGATAGATAACCTCCTAGTACGAAGTCAAGCTGTCCTCCAGCTCCACTTATATGTTTAGGACCAGCACTTTCAGCATTTACTTGTCCAAATAAGTCTATATCAACAGCATTATTAATAGATATAAAGTTATCTATTGAAGAGATAGTTCTAATATCATTTACATAATCTACTGGTGCTGCCATTATCTCTGGGTTATTATTTAAATACTCATACATCTCTTTTCCACCAGCAGCAAATGTAAATACTTGTCTAAATCTATTAGAGTTTTTATGAGCTCCTGTTACTTTTCCAGCTTTAGCCATTTCTACAAATGAGTCAACATACATTTCTGAATGTACACTTAAATCTTTTAAATTAGATTTAGCTATTAAAGATCCAACAGCAGTTGGCATTGCTCCTATTCCTAATTGAATACAACATCCATCTTTTAATTCTTCTACTATTAGCTCAGCTACTTTCATATCTACTTCTGATGGAGTAGGTGCTGGTAAAATAGCTGGCATTGGATTATCTCCTTCGATTATCATATCCACTTTTGAAATATGGATAGCATGCTCAAATCCTCCTTGACATACTGGAAGATTTTTATTTACCTCTACTATAACTTTTTTAGCTACTTCACAAACTGCCATCATATGAGAAGGGCTTACACTGAAGTTGAAGTACCCTGCTTCATCCATTGGAGTAACTTGCATAACCGCCACATCTACTTTTGCCCCACCTTCTCTATAATATCTTGGCATTTCTGAATATCTTAAAGGCATATAGAAACCTAAACCTTTTGATATTAATTTCCTTTCTAATCCACTTGAATGCCATGAATTCCAAGTAAAATGTTTTTCTGGATTTTCTATTTTAAAAACTTCTGGTTCCCATAAAAGAATTCCACCTCTTAAGTTAATATCTGTTAATTCTGGCATTCTTTTAGCTAAAGCTTTATCAAAAGCTACTGTAGTAGTTACACACCAACCATAATCTACAAAATCCCCAGATTTTACTATCTCTGCTGCTTTTTCTGCTGATACTAATTTTTCTTGATACTCTTTTTCAAATGTTGACATATCTACACTCTCCTTTTATTATCTCAAAAAACTCTATATATTATATATTTTTATATTATCCAACTAACTTAATTCTATCATATTTTTTCTCAATAGTATATGATTTTTTTTCATATTGTTATGAATTTGATTTAAAAATAATATTTTTAGGTATTTATTTTAACATTTATTATTTGATATAAGTTATAAAATTATAAAAATAAAAAAGAGGAATTTTTATAAATTTCATTCCTCTTAATCTGCATACTATCTAAACTTTTTCTAATTCAACAGTTAATTTCAATCTTTTTAAACCACTTTTAAGTGCTTTTATTTTTACTTTGCTTATCTTCATATCTGATAACTCTTCATCAGGGACATCTTGAAGCTTAGATATACTATTATATTTATTTATAAGTTTTTCAATATCTTTTTTAGTCAATTTACTAATTCTTCCTAAAAGTCTATATCCTTTAGGGCTAACTTCATTATCTAAAAGACTATAACTCTTTCCATAACCAAGAGCATGAGAGAAATTCTCTACTTCTAATAACTCTTCATCGTCTAAAGCTTTCATCTTTTCTTTTACATCTTTATAATCTCTATCTTCTTCCATATAATCTCTTATTAAGTCATATTCATCTTCTTCTATATCTTGATTTAAATCTTGAAATTGTAAATTTAAAAGTCTTCCTTCTACTCCTAACTCAACTACACAACTATTTACTTCATCACCAATTCTTCTAAGCATTTCAAATCTTTGAAGAGCTGTTGCTACATCATAAAGAGTTGCTATATTATCTAACTCAAGACTAGTTAAATTTGCTAACGCTCTATCCAAAACAGATTTATATCTTTCCATAGTTTTTATAGCTTGCGAAGCTTCATTTTCAATTGATGAGCCATCTTTTAACCTATATCTTATATCATCTCTATAAAGAGTTATCACATTTCTTCTTTCAGACACTGCTATGACAAGTTTTCCTGTTTGTTGACCAGCTCTTTGAGCAGTTCTATGTCTTGTTCCACTCTCTGTTGATCTATACTTCCTATCTGGTTGTAAATGTACATTTGCATACATTATTTTTTTACATTCTGCATCTAATATTATTGCTCCATCCATTTTAGCTAGTTCATATACTCTCTCTGGAGTAAAATCACAATCTAAATAAAATCCACCATCTGTTATTTTTTTTACATTTTCATCAAACCCAACCACTATCAAAGCTCCTAGTCCAGCTTCAAGTATATTGTTTAATCCTTCTCTTAAAGCTGTTCCTGGTATTACAAATGACAGCATCTCCTCTAATTTTTTACTGTCCATCTTTATTCATCCTTTCTAAAAGTTCTTCCAAGTTTTTTAAATATATCAGTTTTAAATTATACTTATTTTTTTCTATTTCTTTTCTATTGGTCTCTGGAATATATACTCCTTTAAAACCAAGTTTTTCTAACTCTCTAAGCCTTTTGTCTATAAAGAAGACTTTTCTAATCTCTCCTCTTAAACCTAATTCTCCTATAGCTGCTATTTTTTGACTAATTTCTACTCCCTTATAGATAGATAACAACGAAATAAGTACAGCTAAATCTGCAGCTGGGTCTTCTATGTTAAGCCCTCCTGGAATATTTACAAATAAATCTTTCATAGATAAATTTATATGCATTTTTTTCTCTGCAATAGCTGTAAGTATCTGGATTCTATTTCTATCAAATCCCTGTACTATTCTTTTTGGTATACCTATTGTTACCTCTGTAAGTAAAGTTTGTACCTCTAATAAAAAAACTTTTGTTCCTTCTAATACAGGTACAACCATACTCCCTATATTTTTCTCTTCTCTTTCACTTAAAAAATATTCTGAAGAGTTTTTTATCTCCTTCATTCCATCTTCTTCCATACTAAATACTGCTATTTCATTTGTTGAACCAAATCTATTTTTAGTACTTCTTAAAATACGATAAAAAAGTCCCTCTTCTCCTTCAAAATTAAATACAGCATCTACCATATGCTCCAAAAGTTTTGGACCGGCTACCTTTCCATCTTTAGTTATATGACCTACTATAAAAAAAGATATCCCATATTTTTTAGCTAACTCTATGATTTTTAAAGTACATTCACGAATCTGCGTTGGAGTTCCAGGAATAGAATCTACAACAGAATTATACAATGTTTGTATAGAATCTACAATAACAACTTTAGGTTTTTTACTAACTAGATACTCATAAATTCTTGAAATATCTGTTTCTGACATTAAGAATAGATTTTTACTTTTTATATTTAATCTCTCTCCTCTATTTTTTACTTGAGCAGGAGATTCTTCCCCTGATATATAGATTACTTCTCCATATGTAGTATATTCATTTGCTACTTGTAGTAATAGTGTTGATTTTCCTATTCCAGGATTTCCAGTTATTAAGATTACTTCTCCACAAAGTAATCCTCCACCTAAAATTCTATCAAACTCTCCTATTCTAGTTCTATATCTATCATTTTCTTCTGTTAATATTTCATCAAAGGAAAAAACTTTCTCTGAAGTTTCTTTAATAGAAATAGCAGATGAAATTACTGAAGCCCCTACTGAAGATGTCACTTCTATTTCCTCTTCAAAACTTCCCCAACTACCGCATTGTGGACATTTTCCTGCCCACTTAGTAGCTTTATATCCACACTCACTACATATATAAAAACTTTTAGTTTTTGCCATCTATAACCTATCCTTTTAGACTTTCAGCCTTCTTCTTAATTATATCTATAATCTTTTCATCTACAAATATATCTAATCTAGCTCCTACTGTTGCTGCTTCTCTTACAGAGCTTGAACTTAAATACATATACTCTCTAGCTGCTGGTATAAATATAGTTTCTATCTCTCCATAAGACAAATCATGGTTTACAAAAGCATACCCTAACTCATATTCAAAGTCTGAAACAGCTCTTAATCCTCTAATTATTATATCAGCACCATTTTCTTTCATAAAATCTATTAAAAGTCCATCAAAACTTTTTACTTCAACTTTATCTCCAAACTCTGATACTAACATCTCTATTAAATTTTTTCTTTCCTCTAAAGAAAACCAACATTTTTTATTAGCATTATTCATTACCGCTACTATTAACTTATCAGTAATCTTTAAAGATTTTTTTATTACATCAAAATGTCCCTTAGTTATCGGGTCAAAACTTCCTGCATATACTCCTATTCTCATATATCCACCTTTACTTCATCAAAATAATTTCATAACTATAATCATTTTGACTATTCTCTTCCAAAATAATTTTTTTCTTTCTATTTTTTACAAAATCTTCTACAAAATCAAAATATAACTCTTTAAAAGCTATTTTCAATTTTTTAGACAAAATCACTTTTATGATATTTATGTCCTCATCTTTAGCACACTCTTTTATTTCTGTCATCATCTCATGGATAACAGAATCTTTGGATTTTATTTTTCCAGTTCCTTCACACATAGGGCATCTCTCTTGAAAGTAATTATAAAGAGGTTTTCCTGTTCTTTTTCTTGTCATCTCTATAAGTCCTAAATCTGTAAAATGAACTATATTATTTTTTATTCTATCCTTAGAAAGATTTTGTTCTAAGGCTTCTAAAACTTTTAATTTATCCTCTTCTAATCTCATATCAATAAAATCTATTATTATAATTCCACCTAAATTTCTCAATCTAAGTTGTCTAGGTATCTCTCTTGCTGCTTCTAAATTAGTGTTTAAAACTGTTTGTTCTAAGTTATAGCTTCCAGTATTCTTTCCTGTATTCACATCTATACTTATTAATGCTTCTGTTTTTTGGATAACTAAATATCCACCACACTCTAATCTTACTTCTTCTTTTAAAGCATTTTCTATCTCTTTTTCTATCCCATATCTTTCAAAAATTCCAATTTCATCATCATTATACAGCTTTATTTTTGTTTTTAAAGTCTTTTCACTAAAAGCATTAATATAATCAATTACTTCCCAATATGCCTCTTCGTTATCTATAACCAATTCATCAATCTCATTAGAAAATATATCTCTAAGTACAGTAGCTACTATTCCATTATCTTTATATAATACTTCTCCTATTTTGGCTGTACTTGTTTTTTTCTCTATATCTTCCCATTTTTTTACAAGATATTCCATCTCTCTTTCAAAATGAAAAATACTCTTTCCTTGAGCAGCAGTTCTAATGATTACTCCCATATTTTCAGGTTTTAAATCTCTCACTATCTCTTCTAATCTATTTCTTTCCTCTTCCTCTTTTATCTTCTTAGAAATAGCTATATGATTATTATTAGGCATTAATACTAGATATTTTCCTGGAATAGTATAGTGAGTAGTAACTCTTGCTCCTTTAGTTCCTCTTGGTTCACTAAGTACTTGTACTACTACCTCATCTCCTACTGTTAGTATATCTTCAATAGGTCTCTCACTATTACATATTCCATCTAAATATTTCTCTTCAAATTCTCTTAAATCATTTACATATAAAAATGCATTCTTTTCTAATCCTATATTTACAAAAGCTGATTCCATTCCTGGTAAAACATTTGCTACCTTTCCTTTATAAATATTAGCATTTATTCTTCTTTCTTCCTCTCTCTCTATAAGGACTTCTACAACTTTTTCATCTTCTATAATAGCTGCTCTTGATTGAAATTCATCTATGTTGATTACTATCTGATTCATTCTATTCCAACTCTCCCTTTAGTACATCTAACCTAGAATACTCTTTACCATTTACAACTACACTATCTCTATCTATTGAGTTATCTATTTTTATCTCAAAAAACTCTTTTAATCTTATTTTATTTACTTTTTTTATTCCTACAAGCTTAGAAATATTTTTTTCATTAGCTAATATTTCTAATTTTTTCTCTCTATCTATAATTTTTTTGAAAAAACTATAATAGATTTCTGTTTCTACTAACTCTCTAAAAGCTGGATGAAATGGTCCACCTAAAACTACTCCATCCTCTCTTAAATCCTCACTTGGCTGTAACCCTACTCTTATTATATTTACACCATTACTTTCTAATAATGCATATATTTTTCTAGTTCTAGCTATTGCCTCTTCTATTGTAAGAGGAGTATACTCCCCTTCTAAAAACATATTCTCCATTTTAGTATTTTTTATTACTAAAGTAGGATAGATTCTTACCATATCAGGTTCCATATCTAAAGCTTTTACTGCTGTTTCATAGTCACTCTCATCTGTAGATTTAGGCAATCCTATCATAAGTTGTATCCCTAGTTCTATACCATATTTTTTTATAGTTTTACAAGCTTCAGCTACTACACTTACTGGATAATATCTCTCTGTTGCTAATAAAACTTCTTCGTCTAATGATTGAACTCCTAACTCAACAGAAGTTACTCCATATTTTTTTAATTGAGCTACTATCTCATCAGTTATACAGTCAGGTCTTGTTGATAATCTAATTCCTGATATATCTCCTCTTTTTATATATTCATATGCAGTTTTTAGATATTCCTCTTGTAATTTCATAGAAATCCCTGTAAAAGTTCCACCAAAGAAAGCCACTTCTTTCTTGGAATTCTTTGGAAGAGTTTCTAAGTACATTTCTATAGTATTTTTTAAGTCCTCCATTGTTACATCAGTTTCTCTACCATTTATTTTTTTTTGATTACAAAAAACACATGAATTTGGACATCCAAAATGGCTTATAAATACAGGTATATTATAGTGCTTCATGAATTTTTACCCCTAATTTCTTACATAGAGATTTTGCTGCTGCCTGCTCTGCTGTTTTTTTATTTTTTCCTGTACCTCTATCTGATTTTTCTTCATCTATACCATTATCTATCTTTACTTCTATCTCAAATATTTTCTGATGATCTGGTCCTATCTCATTGATAACTGAATATTCTGGAATAACTCTATAATTTTTTTGACTATATTCTTGAAGAATAGTTTTAAAATCTAAAATCTCTTCATTGCTATCTACATGGTCAATAGAATCTTTTATGTGTGTTAAAACAAACTCTTTTGCTGTTTCAAAATTAGAGTCCATGTATATGGCTCCTAAAATAGCTTCAAAGGCATCTCCTAAAATAGAACTTCTCTCTCTTCCTCCAGTTAACTCCTCTCCTCTACTAAGTAAAAGATATTTTCCTACTTCTAACTTTTTAGAAATTCCAGCTAAAACTGGCTCACTTACTACCATAGATTTAACCTTTGCTAAATCACCTTCTGTAGAATTAGCATAACTTTTATATAAATATTCTGTAACAACAAGATCTAGAACTGCATCACCTAGCAGCTCTAGTCTTTCGTTACTTATTTTTTTATATCTTCTATGCTCATTTCCAAATGAACGATGAATAAGTGAATTTTTTAGAAGTTCTTTATTTTTGAAAGAATACCCAAGATTTTTTTCAAAATCTAAGTAATTTCTTTTCATTATTTCCTCCTAAAATTATTTGTATTTTCTCATAGCTATTACAGCATTATGTCCACCAAATCCTAATGAACTTGACATAGCTACATTTATCTCTTTCTCTACTGCTACATTTGGTACATAGTTTAAATCACAATCAGCATCTGGGTTATCATAGTTTATTGTAGGTGGGACTACTCCTTCAGATATAGCTTTAGCTATAAGTACAGCTTCTATTCCTCCTGCTGCTCCTAATCCGTGTCCTGTTGCTCCCTTAGTTGATGATACCATTAAATTCTTAGCACAATCTCCAAATACAGATTTTATTGCTGCTGTTTCATTTCTATCATTTGCTGGTGTTGATGTTCCATGAGCATTGATATATGTTACTTCATCAAGAGATATATTTCCTTCTTTAAGAGCCATTTTAAATGCTCTTGCTGCTCCTTCTCCACCATCTGCTGGAGCTGTTATATGATAAGCATCACAAGTCTCTCCATATCCTACTATTTCAGCATATATTTTTGCGCCTCTAGCTTTTGCATGTTCTAACTCTTCAAGAATTAATACTCCTGCTCCTTCTCCCATTACAAATCCATCTCTATCAGCGCTAAATGGTCTTGAAGCTTTTGTTGGCTCATCATTTCTTGTAGATAATGCTTTCATATTAGCAAAAGCATTCATAGCAAATGGAGTTATAGAAGCTTCTGTTCCTCCTGCTATCATAGCTATTGCTCTTCCATTTTTTATCATTTCAAAAGCATCTCCCACTGAGTGAGTTCCTGATGCACAAGCTGTAACTATTGATTTATTTGGTCCTTTTGCCCCAAAATATATTCCTATATTTCCAGAAGCCATATTTGCTATCATAGCTGGAATAGTAAATGGAGATATTCTTTTTACTCCCTTTTCTAGCATTGTTTGATGTTGAGCTTCAAATATCTCAATTCCCCCTATACCAGAAGAAACTATTACTCCCACTTCTTCAGCGTTAGTTTCATCAATTACTAATTTCGAATCTTCTAATGCCATTTTTGTAGCTGCAATAGCAAATTGAGTATTTCTAGCTAATTTTTTTACTTCTTTTTTTTCAATTCCAAATTCAATTGGATCAAAATCTTTTACTTCTGCTGCTATTTGTACTGGCATATCAGTAGCATCATATGATTCTATTCTTCCTACTCCTGTTTCCCCAGCTACTATTCTTTTCCAGCTTTTTTCAATTCCTGTACCTAGTGCAGTTATAAGTCCTATTCCTGTAACTACTACTCTGTTCACAATACCACCTCAATTTTATTTACTATATATAAGTAACGGGGTACTTTCATACCCCGCTTTCTTTTATTTAATTAATTATTTAGATTCGATATAATCAATAACGTCTTGAACTGTTTTTATTTTTTCAGCATCTGTATCAGGGATTTCTACATCGAACTCTTCTTCGAAAGCCATTATTAACTCAACTGTATCTAATGAGTCTGCTCCTAAATCCTCTACAAAGTTTGCCTCAGGTACTACTTGTTCAGCGTCTACTCCTAATTGCTCAACTACTATCTCTCTTATTTTATCTAACATTTTTCTTCCTCCTTAATTTTTTCTTTATCTATTTTAAAAAACGTTATATATAATAGATTTTACTATATATTTGACAAATCTTCAAGTTTTTCTATATTTTTTACCTCAATTTCTTTGTCAATCTTTTTAATAAGTCCTGCTAAAACCTTTCCAGGTCCTATTTCATAAATAGTTGTTACCCCTTCAGATTTTAATTTTTTTATAGTATCTACCCATTTTACAGGTCCAAAACTTTGTCTATATATTTCATCTTTTACCTCATCTACAGAAGTTAAGATATTAGCTGTAGTATTTGCTACTAACTTTATATCAGTCATAGTAAAATTATACTTCTCAGCTTCCTCTTTTAATTTTTCTCCTGCTTCCTTCATAAGAGATGAATGGAAAGGACCTGATACTGCTAATGGCATAGCCCTTCTTGCTCCTGCTTCTTTTAAAACTTCACAAGCTTTTGCTATAGCATCTTTTTCTCCTGCTATTACTGTTTGCTTAGGTTCATTAAAGTTTACAGCCTCTACTACTCCATCTACCTTTTTTAACTCTTCAATTATCTTATCTGAATCTAATCCGATTATAGCTGCCATTCCACCATTTACTTTTTCAGCTACTTCATTCATAAACTTTCCTCTAGCAGAAGTAAGTTTTACTGTATCCTCTATTAAAAGATACCCTGCAGCTCCAAAAGCAGCATACTCTCCTACAGAGTGCCCAGCTACATAGTCAGCTTTTACTCCTTTAGCTTCTAATAATTTTTTTAATATTAAACTCATTGATACAATTGCTGGTTGAGTATTTTTTGTTTCTTTTAATACCTCTTCTGGTCCCTCAAACATAACTGTTTTTAAATCAAAATCTAACTTTGAAAATAGGTTGTCAAACTCTTGTCTAGCTAATTCATTATTTTCATATAATTCTTTTCCCATTCCAACATATTGTGTTCCTTGTCCTGGAAATACGAAAGCTATTTTAGACATATTCTCCTCCTTAATAAAACACCTGTATTTTAATATATCATAGCTATTTAAATATGTCAATATTTATTAGTATGCCCACTTCATTATTATTGAACCATAAGTAAGTCCTGCACCAAATCCTGTAAGTGCAATCATATCACCTTTTTTTACCATTCCTTTTTCTAATGCCTCACCTAAAGCCAATCCTACTGAAGCTGAAGAAGTATTTCCAAATCTTTGTAAATTCATATAGAACTTTTCTAGAGGTACATGAATTCTTTTAGCTGCTGATTCAATAATTCTTACATTTGCTTGATGCGGAAATATCATATGTAAATCTTCTGATTTTACATTAGCTATTTTCAAAGCTTTATTTGTTGCACTTGGTAAAGCATGAACAGCAAATTTAAATACATCTTGCCCTTTCATTTTTACAAAATTTTCTCTATTTACTATTGTTTCTGCAGTATTTGGCTTTTTAGTTCCTCCAGCTGGTGTTCTTAAAATATCCTCATCTTCTCCCTCAGCTCCTAGATAAGTAGATAACATTCCAAATCCTTCTTCTACCTCTCCTACTACTGCTGCTGCTGCTCCATCTCCAAATAATATACAAGTATTTCTATCTTGCATATCAATTATTCTTGAAAGAGTTTCTGCCCCTATTACAAGAATATTTTTATAAATTCCACCTCTTATTAATCCTCCAGCAACTGTAAGTCCATATATAAATCCACTACATGCAGCATTTAAATCACAAGCTGGCACATTTTTTATCTCTAATTTATTTTGAACAAGACAAGCTGTAGCTTGAACTAGGTAGTCTGGACTGCAAGTAGCCACTAATATCATATCTATATCCTCTTTTGCTATTCCTGAAGCTGCTATTGCTTTTTTAGCTGCTTCTACACATAAATCTGAAGTAGCTTGTTCAGGAGCAGCAAATCTTCTTTCTTCTATTCCTGTTCTTGTTCTTATCCACTCATCACTTGTATCTATTATTTTTTCGAAATCAAAGTTAGTCATTACCTTTTCTGGTACATAATACCCTAATCCTTTGATACCTACACTTTTAAATTCCATTTTTCCTCCTAATCTAAGGTTTTATTTTCACTATTTTCCATATCTATAACATTTTTCAACTCTTCTACAAATTTCATTTCAGCAAATTTATTAGCTACTTTAATAGCATTTTTTATACCATTTGAATCTGAATTTCCATGTGCTTTTATAGAAAGTCCATTTAATCCTAAGAACATTGCTCCTCCATATTCTGAGGAATCCATTCTTTTCATTATATGTTTCATAGCTGGCTTTAATAATAATGCTCCTAATTTATATATAAAAGATTTATTTATCTCTTCTTTTAAAGATGAAACTACAAACTTCGCTATTCCTTCAGCTGTTTTTAGAACCATATTTCCTGTAAATCCATCAGTAACTACTACATCTATTTTTCCATTCATTACTTCTGTACTCTCTACATTTCCAGCAAAATTTATGCTTTTATTCTCTCTTAAAAGATTATATGCTTCTCTTGTAACTTCATTCCCTTTTCCTTCTTCAGTTCCTATATTAAGTAAGCCTACTGTAGGATTTTTCATTCCTAATAATATTTCCAAATATTTTGAGCCCATTATAGCATATTGATTTAAAAACTCTGGTTTACAATCAGCGGTAGCTCCTACATCTAGCATTAACATCTTACCTTTTTTATTAGGAAACATTGTTGCAATAGCTGGTCTAAGTACTCCTTTTATTCTTTTTAATTTAAGTTGACTCGCTGTAATTAAAGCTCCAGTATTTCCTGCTGATACAGAAGCATCTACTACTCCTTCTTTTACTAGTTCCAAAGTTCTATTCATAGATGAATCTTTTTTACTCTTTACAGCTGTAACAGGGTCATCTGTCATTTCTATTACTTCTCTAGCATCAACTATCTCTATTTTTGTACTATCATATTTGTATTTTTTTAACTCTTCTTCTATTATCTCTTTTTTTCCAACAAGTACAAGGTGTAAAGACTCTATTTCTTCTAATGCCTTCATAGCCCCTTTTATCGTTTCAAAAGGTGCCTTATCTCCACCCATAGCATCCAACGCTATTTTCATTACTGTCCTCCTATAAAAAAATTCTCCCTATATATTATACATCATAATTTAAAATTTTAAAAATATTTTTAATATAATTTATAATAAAAAAAGACAAGAGCTTATCTTGTCTTTTTTTATCTAATTAAACAATCTAATTACTCAGCTTGTCCTGCTAGAACTTGTTTACCATTGTAATCTCCACATGAAAGACATACTCTGTGTGGTCTTCTTGGAGCTCCACATTTTTCACAAGTTGTTAATCCAGTTCCAGTTAAAGCATGATGAGATCTTCTCATGTTTTTCTTAGCTTTAGATGTTTTCTTCTTAGGTACTGCCATCTTAGTTTCCCTCCTACTTACAATCTTATTTAAAAATTAATTTTTTATCTGTAATAATTGTTGCCATCGTGGATCTATCCCATCATTACTATGTTTCTCTATTTCTGAATCATCTTCACAACTAGGTTCACATTGTGGATATGGTGGCATATCTAATAATATATACTCTCTTACTAAGCTTTCTAAATCTATTATTCCATTTTCTATTGGGTCATAAATTTCATTTTTATCAATTTCACGCTCAGTACTTAAGCTCTTTAAATACTGTATATATTGATTTTCATCTAAGAATGTTCCCATAAAATCATTTTCTAATTTTAAATTAAACTCTTTTAAACATCTTACACATTGTACTCTTAGTATTGTTGAGTAATGTCCACTTATTTCAACTTTTCCATTGTTATTTACAGCTGTTCCAACAACATGTACTTTTTCTATAAGTTCAATATCTTCTATATTTTCTATATAGAAATCAAACTTTAAAATCTGGTTTGGAAAATCTTTAATCTCTAATTTCAAAACAATTTCCTCCAATCGTACACCTAGATATTTTACTAACTTTTTTAAATATTGTCAAGTAATTTTTCTTAACAAAGGATTTTTTATTCTATACATTAAATAAAAATTCCATTAAATCTCCATCTTGTACTATATACTCTTTTCCTTCTAGTCTAAGAACACCAGCTTCTTGTGCTCCTTTCCATCCAGAATATTTTATAAAGTCATCAAAAGATACCACTTTTGCTCTAATAAAGCCTTTTTCAAAATCTGTATGTATCTCCCCTGCTGCTTTTGGTGCTGTATCTCCTATTTTTATTGTCCAAGCTCTTACCTCTTTTACACCAGCAGTAAAATATGTTTGAAGTCCTAATAACTTATATCCTGCTCTAATAAGTCTATTAAGCCCAGCTTCCTCTACCCCTAAAGCTTCTAGATACTCTTTTTTACTCTCTTCATCATCCATCTCTTGTAATTCTGCCTCAACTTTAGCAGATACTATTACAACTTCTGACCCTAACTCTTTTGCATATTCTCTAACTTTTTCTACATATTCATTACCTGTTGCTAAATCATCTTCAGATACATTAGCTGCAAATATCATAGGTTTTAAAGTTAATAGTTGATAAGTTCTAACTAGTTCTAATTCTTCGTCATTCATTGACAATGTTTTTAAAAGCTGAAAATTTTCTAAGTGAGTCTTACACTTTTCTAAAACTGGCATAAGAGCCATAGACTCTTTATTTTTGTTCATAGCTAATTTTTTATGTTTCTCTATAGCTTTATCTACAGTTTCCATATCAGCAAAAATTAACTCTGTATTAATTACTTCTATATCTCTTATAGGATCTACTGAGCCACTTACATGGATTACATTATCATCTTCAAAGCATCTTACAACTTGACAAATAGCTGCTGTTGTTCTAATATTTGATAAGAACTTATTTCCAAGTCCCTCTCCTTTTGCTGCTCCCTTTACAAGCCCAGCTATATCCACAAACTCCACTGTTGCTTGAACTACCCTTTGTGGATTGATTATCTTTGATAATTCATCTAACCTTGAATCTGGTACAGTTACCATCCCTACATTTGGTTCTATTGTACAAAATGGATAGTTTGCTGCTTCTGCTGCTCCAGCTTTTGTTATAGCATTAAAAAGTGTTGATTTACCTACATTTGGAAGTCCTACTATTCCTATTCCAATCATTAAAAAACTCCTCCTAAAATTTTTTATTACCATAAATTTTATCATATATTAAAAACTTTGTAAATCTTTTCTATAATTATTATATGAAATTTTTCTGAAAAAAAAGACTAAAAGTTTTTATACTTCTAGTCTTAAAAACATTCTGGTGGAGATGAAAGCCAACATAAATTAGCTATATCCATCACTGCTCCTAAGATTAGAAAAGGGAGAGCCATTTAAATGGTTCTCCTTATTTATTAAACTTTTATATTTTTTTAATCCAATCCATTATATCATACTACTTCTTTATTTTCAAATGTAAAAGTATCTAACATTTCTTTCAATAAAATTTTCTATTTTTACTTAACAATAGTATTCTTTCTCTTAAAAAGAATATAAATTTATAAATATTTATTTTCTAAACTTAATATGTAATACCTTACTAAAAATTTTTAATTGATTAATATATTATTTAAATAAAAAGAAAGTTAGATTTATTACAATTATTTTTACACCTTTTATTAATTAGCTATCTAATTTTTAATAAAATCTTTATCTTGACTGTTTCAATAAATTTTGAATTGCAGAATCAATATCAAAAATCGTATTTTTACCATCTAGCCATCTATCCCAAAAATCAATCGTTGAACTTTGTGGTTCCTCTTTTGGTTTATCTAAAATGATTTTTGTTGGTAATTTAATAGAATCTCCTATAATAATACACTCTCCTACATCTAAATTAGGAAGTGTTTCAACTAAATCTATTAAAGAATCTGTTAGCATTGTTGCTACAGCAGCCTTATCTCTATCATTAGTTATTTTCAAACTAATAAGATTATTACACTGAGAAATAATAGTAGAGTTTAATTCTGCAGGTCTTTGTGAAATAATAACTAACGATACTCCATATTTTCTTCCTTCTTTAGAAATTCTTTCAAAAATTTCTAATGCTCTACTTTCTACTGCTTTTAATTTTGAAATATCTCTAGGCATGTATAAATGAGCTTCATCACAAATAAATGCTAATGGATGTCTAACTTCATTTTTTTTCGGTGTCATCCAGAATTGAGTATCATATATTAGTCTTGTTAAAATACCTATTATAACAGATAACATGTCACTTGGAATCTCAGATAAATCAATAACTTTAATTTTATTAGTATTTCCCATTATCTCTTCCATAAATTTATTCAAATATTCAAGCTTAATAGTATCCTTTTCATTAAAAACAAAACTATATTTTTTATCATCAATTTTTGTTTGAAGTCTAGTTATTAAATTTGTTAATTTTCCATAATATTGTCCTTGTTTTAATTTTTCTTGTCCTGCTTTTTCACCACTTTTATATCTTTCTCCAGTAGCCTCTTCTTTTGTATCTTCTTTTTCTAAATAATTTTTTAATTCTTTAGCTGAAAAGGGAATAGGAATATCTACTGTAACAATATCTTGAGAAAAATTTTTTATATTATCTTTAATATATTTTTTCTTTTCTTCTAAAATATATTTTATTACTGCTGCTCTTTGATTAGTAGATACTCCTTCTGATGATTCAATAAATAATGAATGAATCTCTTCATAATTAAAAAACCATAAAGGTATATGTAGTCCATTCTCAGAATCAGCTATCTTAAGATGCTTGACATAACTTAATTTAGTGTATTCTCCATGTAAATCAAATACAATTAAATTAGAATGTTCTAAGTTATTAGCTTTCTCAAGAATACTTGCTACAGTACATGATTTTCCACTTCCTGTACTCCCAACTATTAAAGCATGTCTTTGAAAAAATTTATTTCCATCTAATATTGCTTGAACTGATTTATTACTAGCATATTTTCCAATTATCAATTTTTTTTCTAAAGTAGTTTCACATTCAAAAGAGTTCATTACCATAGTTAATGCCTCTCCATTAGCTAGATATACTTCACTATTAATTTCTGGATAAGTATTTACTGCTCTCTTGAATACATTTTTTTTGCTTATAGAAAATTTATTATAAAATGTTCCTACTAAAGTTACATTACAAAAATTATATGAATACTCTATTTCTTCGTCTAATTCATCTATAACATTATCATAATCTATCTTTTTTTTACTAACTTTGGTTACAATACCAATTAATTTCTCATTTGCATTATTTCCTGATAAAATAACAATATCATTAATTTTTAATTTATTTAGTATATCTTCCTTTTCAACTGAAATGGACACTTTCTTGGTATCTACACTTTGAACTATTCCTATTTTTTCATTTAAATATTCTTGTAAATTCCCCACTATAATCACCTCTTGTTTTAAATAAATTTATTTGAAAAATTATCTATATTCCATAAATCTACATCAATTTGATATTTCTTTTTATCATATATTAGATAACTTTCATCTTTAGGAATTTCTTTTTCGTTACTTTCATATTTATAAAAAATAGTCCAATTTTTATGATTAAGGGCTTTATTTAAAAATTCTACATTTATTGTTCTTGTCAAAACTAAAACATTTTTAGCTGTATCTTTAAAGCTAACATTAAAATGTTGGTCATTAAAACCATAGCCATAAATAATTAGAGAATAATTTTTTTGTCTATTTGTTATTAAACTATTAAAAATTTCTCGATGATAATTGAATATTTCATTGATCATACTATTTTTATATTTCATACTTCCTGGTGTAATAATATCTATTTTTTCTTTTTTTGATTTTAATATATTGTAATCATTAATTTGATATTCTGTATTATTTTCTCTTATCCAATTTATTGAACCATGTGGCTTAAATAATCTTACAATTGGAATTTTTTTTTGATAACGACAATTTGGATTTTTTAGAACATCTAAATCAAATTTTTGATATAAGTTCCCTATAAATCCCAAAGTTGTAGTTATATTTAATTTATCACAAATTCTTTCTATGATTCTATCGTAATTGGGTGTCATTATATCTATAATTTTATCATTAACACTTACTGTTTCAATCAGATAATTTAATAATATTTCAAAACCTGATTTTTCTTCCATAATCTTAGAATCAATGTTATATTCTTCCTCTAAAATATATTCGCTTGTAATATGTTTAATTTTTTCTACAAATTCTTCCTCACTAGAAGAAATATCCAACAAAGCAGCCTCTAAACCTTCTTTTTCTATTTTCCTATTATAGATTTCCCATTTTTCTCTTAAGTTATTATCAGTGATTTTTTTAAATTCTTCATCTAATTTTTTAGATAATTTCCACATCCCAGGAACTCCCATTGCCACAGATAAACCTGTCCCAACTATTATTTTAGGGAAATTATCCTTTGAGAGATATTTTTCTTTAATATCTAAAAATATTTTTTCAAATATTTCATCATATATACTAATAACTTCCATTTTATAATCTACCTCTAATTTTTATTTTAATTAATATATTATAACTTTTATTCAAAATATTTTCAAGAAACCTTTATTAATACAAATCTTTTTTAATACTCATAATAAAAATTAATAAAAAAAGAGGTTCATTAAAATTCCTCTTCTTAACTATATTAAAATTCAATTTCTCTCAATTGAGTGTTACATCTTTTAATAAAATCTTTTTATGGTTTTTCCAATTGGTAAATTATCAACCGCTTTTATATTCTCATTTGTTTCTAACATCATATTTTTATATTCATCCCAACCTAGAGAACGATTCTCTCTTTTAATCCAAAACTCCCAAAGACTATCTCCTGGCTTTATAGTATGTTTTTTAGTGAATAAATTTATATATGAATCTGTAAAAATGATTCCAAAAACAGATTCTGAGAATTTGAGAAATTTTTCATCTGTTTTATATTCAGAAATTCCTTTTTCTTCTAATGTTTTCTCTATGAAACTAGGACTAAATAAGTTTTTTATACTTCCACCAAAAGGAGCATTTGTTACAAAGAAAAATAAATCATCTTCATTTGTTTTACCAGATAAAATTGTTTGATAAGCTCTAAAAATAAACTCTTTATAATAATTTAAGAGATTACTTCCTTCTGAATATCCTTTTGATTCAATCCATACTTCTCTTACTTCATCATTATACTCGATAATTCCTTTCATATCAAAACTAAATTTTTTATTATCAATATCAAAGGTTAATCTTTTTGTATTTTTATAAACATCAAAAAGTTTAGAATATTTAAGTTTTTCAAGACTTAATGTTAATAACCCATTAAAGTAGTCTACATAATTTTTTCCTTTTTCATGATGTTCTTCTGCCATTTTTTCCTTCCTCCAAATATTTATTTAATAATATATCCAATTCTTCTTGATTAAAAACTTTTCTTATAGCATATCTATTTAATATATTTTTTATTCTTTTAATTCTTATTTTATTAGGAGAAGCTATTTTTTCTATTAAAATAAAACATTCATTTTTATTTAATAATAAAATATCTTTTTTAAAGTAATATTGACTAGCTTCTTCTATTCCATAAATTTTTTTCCCTAAATAAATATTCCTTAAGTATTCTCTTAATATTTTTTGTTTCGATAACATAAAAAAATTTTTTAGAAATATTATTTGAGATATTTTTCGTGTTATTTTTCTCTCTCTAATATATTCTTTATTTTTTTCCATTTCTTTAATATCATAAAGTTGTTGTAAAATTGTACTTCCACCTTGAATATTTTTTCCTAAACAGTTCATAATAAATGCTCTTAATATAGCTATAAAATCTAATCCAAAATGATAGTAAAATCTTTTATCTTCTATATAAATTAAAAAATAGATTAAATAATATGGAAATTTTAGATCTTTAGCATCTTTTTCTATTTTTTTATTAGTTAGATTTAATAAAAACAAATCTGTAAATAATGAAATTTTTTTTAACATAATTTCCTTATATGATAAAAATATAAAAAATATTTATCTAAATAACCTCCTTTCATATTATTTTTATCAAATCTCTCTTAGCTTCTTAAAACTATCTTATATATATTCGTAATCTTCCCAATTTATACTTTTCAAAATATTTTGTCTTTCATTAAATTAATCAACAAAAGTTCTTTTCCATAGAAAAATGAAACTCTTATTAAAAGATTATAATCTAGCCCTTTCTCTAACTGAAAAAGTTTTATTTTCAAAAAGAGAAGTATAATCATCTGATAAAATAATCATTGTTCTTGATGAAACTCCTTTATTTAACCCTACCCCAATATTTTTCTTACTTAAAATAGTAGTCATAATATCTTCTTTTCTTTGTTATATTTCTATTCTTATCCAAATTTTTTATATTCACAGAATAACTCTCTAACTAATATATATTGTTGAGTAAAATTTAATGTAAATAAATAATTAATAAAAATTAAGTCAAGAATATTGTCATGGTTAGTCTCATCTTCAAGTAAAATATCATCTTTGCTTTCAATTGCTTTTTTATTAGCTGTTAGAAATAAATAACAAATATTAACAATACGATTAAGAGCTGTAGGTTTTTTATCTGGTATATTTAAGCAAAACTTTTTTATATGTGCATTAATACAATTCAATTCTTCTTCATTATAATTGATACTATTATCTGGTAGAAAAATTTTCTCTTTTATATTATAATTTATTTTTAAAATATTTTTAGTATAACGATTATATACCCCATGGGGTTGTAGAATAACTTTATTTTTTAAAACATAATCTTTATATACTTTCTTATAAAAATCACACATAGTAGAACAATTATTATTTTGACAATATTCTGAGTAAAACTCTTCATTTTGAAATGTCTCATTTATATATTTTAAATTATTTTTTTTTAAACCATTACATTTTTTACACGATATACATAAATTATATTTACAATGAACAAGATACATTAATTCAATATTATTTTGTTTTTTCTCAATAAGATGTTCTCTATCATAACTAGAACTTCGAGTAGTTATTTTTTCGCCACAATAAGGACAATATCCTTTATACTTTTCTACTATTTCTTTAAAAAACAACTTTGAAGCATTATTATCATTATAATATTTTTCATTTTTAAGAGGATATTTTATTTGAAGATTATATGTAGGAAAATTTAAAAAATAATTTATCTTATTCATCTATAACACCTAGAAAAACTAAAGTATTTTTTATCTCAAGTTCATCAGGTGACAGATCATCATCACTATTACTTTTAATAAATTCTTTTTCTATTTTTGTTAAAGGAAGATTATTAAAGACCTTATCTTTAAGTGTTTCGTAAGTAATAAAGTATGAATATCCCTTTATTAACTCAAAAAATTTATTATCTTCTGAATAATTTTTTACCAAAAAAGTTCTCTCAATTTTATTTAAAAATTTTTTATTTTTTAAAGAAGATAAAATTTGTTTTTCCATCGCTATTTTAAAATCATCTTCCTTATCCTCTTCAAAAAGAACTTGTATTGTTTGTTCTAAACTTCCAAGCTCAGAAGAATTAATTATTTTATAGGTTTTATTTAAACCTTTTAATACTAAAATGTCATCTTGTAAATTTTCTTGAAAAAAATTAATAGAATGTACTGTAGAAAGAAATAGAATTCCAGGAAATAAATTTTTTAATTTTTGAATAATTTCTCTACACATTACAGTGTCTAAATGTGAATCAATTTCATCTATTACAAATTTTCTTATGTTAAATTTATGATAAAAATAATAAATTTCAATAAAAATTCTTAATAAAGCCTGATAACCACTAGATAATTTTACTTTTTGATTTTCTATTAAGAATTTTATCCCTTCTTCTTCTTTAATAATACTAAGATTCAAATCTTTAAAAAATTCTTCTAGAGATTTTTTAAAATCAATATTAGAATATAAATCTTCAAAAAGAAAATAAGCATAAGTATTTCCTAAATTTTTTTCTCCACTTCCAAAGCAATCTATAGTATTAAAATTTTCTTCTAATGTTCTAACTTTTAAAATCTCTTCTGGTGTTCCAATAGATTCATTTAAAGAAAATAAAATTTCTAGTTTTTTCTTTTGAAGAATAGTTCTATTTATAGTATCAATAAAATAAAGTTCATTTTTTAAATTTGAATTAAGTATAAATTTTAAAATATCAGATTTTCCACTCATATTTCTACCAGTTATAAATAAATTTTTATTATTTTTTATATATTTATAACAAATATCAAAACATTCTTTAATATATTCGTCATAACTAACTTTCACCATTTTTATCTCCTATTTAATTATAATTTAATAATTTATCTATTGAAAGATTTATTCTTTTTAAAATAGCATTTTTACTTGATGATTTTAAATTTATATCTAATTTTTCAGTTATAAGTTCGATAGGTATTTCAGAATTACTTTCTAATAAATTCAATTTTGAAAAAGCTAAAAAATAAGATTCAATATTTAAAATTTGTATTTTCTCTTTAGTATTTTTTTCTAAGGATATTTTATTAAAAAATTTTTCTAATTTTGTTATATAAAATGATACATTTATCTTACTATTTTCTAACGAAATTTTATCAATTAATTTAGAATAACTTTGATAACCTTCAAAAATTAAATTTTCCTTTTCTCCCTCAATATATACGTCTAAAGCTAGTAGTCTTAATAAAAATTCAATATTTTTTGAACGAGTTATACTATTATCTCTAAATAATTTTTTTGAAATTTTTTGCCAATTTTTATTATTCTGGTCAAACTTAATAATTTCCTTATATAAAGTTGTCTCAGAATAAATACCATTCCTAATTTCTTGATTTGTTAATGGACTTCCTGCACTATTAAGTATTCTAAAGATGTCAATATATATATTTTCTAGTTCTTCAATATTATCACTTTTAATCGAAACTGAACCAAATTCAAAAGTTTTATTTAAAAACTCTAATTTTTTTTCAAGAGTAAAATTATTAAATGATAAAGTATATTCTTCTTTATTTAATTGATCTTTATATTTAAAAATCTTAAATTTCAAATCATATTTTTCTAACAATATTTTTTCAATTTCCTTTTTTCTTTTTAAAGTTATTTTTTCAGTAGTATAATATTCCTCAACAAGTTCATTGATAGCTTTAAAGTCATATCTAGTTTTTCGTTCTTTCCCTGCAGGAAAAATACCTTTTATAAAAAAGAATAAACTTGTAAGTCTTTGTTGTCCGTCAATAATTGTATAACGACCATCATTAGGTTTATTATACATATATAATTTAGGTATTGGAATATTTTTTAATAAAGACACCATAAGAGCTACAACCTGTTTTTCATTCCAAACATATTGTCTTTGGTAATTAGGAATAAAATAAAAACCAGATATTAATCTTGAAATTATTGTATCTATAGGTGTTGGAATTGTAGAGTGATAAATATTAGTATCAAGTAAACCTTTAATATTTATCTCTTCAATAATTTCTTTATTTTGATTTTGCATTAAAAAACCTCCAGTCAAATCTATTTTTAATTATATTATAATTCTAAGACACATTTTACATAATAATATATGTTAGTTTATAAAAAATTATAATAAGTATCCACAACTATATGTTATTCAATATAACTACTTATTACTTTCTTCTTATTAAGGACATACCCTAACTTAACTATCTTTTTTACTCCATATTTCTCTAACTTTATACACTATTATTCTCATCTATCTGTTGTAAAGCTTTTTCTACTTCTTTTTCTGGCTTCTTAGTATAAGCTCTTTTCAATTCTAAGATATACCCTGCTTTTGTCTTATCTTTTGGAATGGTATATATCTGCTTTACCATATCCTGCTTCCATATTTGATTTAGGAAGATAGTACCCATATAAAGCATAGGAAAATCCAACTAATATCAAGTAAACTCTTCAAAGAATTTAAAACCTCTAAAATACTTGTTTTACCTGTATTATTATCTCCTGTAAAAATATTAATATCCTTAAAATTATTTATCTGTAAATTTTTTATTCTATGCTAATTTTTTATATGTATTGCCATATTAACTCCTCTCATACATTTTTTCTTTTAGTATTTTTATAAACTCACTTTAATATGTATTATTTCAAATATTAATAAAAAAATAAAATAACTTTCTATTTTCTTTGATTATATGAATCTAAAATGATAGATTGGGCTTCTTCAATATCGTTGATAGACTCAATATAAGAACGATAATTTAAAGTCCAAAGAAAATTCTCAGGAACATTATTGCCAATACTATAATCTTTATTTGGTTTTAAAGTAAGCATCATAATTTTATTTCTTTGAAGATGAATTTCTGCAAAATATTTACCATTAATACGCCATCCTATATATTGTGGCAATACATACATTTCAACTTTTGGTAAGGTATCATATACTTTATTTTGAAGTTTTTGATAAATATCCACTATCTCAGGATTTTTTGTATTTAAATACTCTGATAAAGTAATAGGATTTGACTTTCGCTTACTATTTGATTCAATTTCTATAAGTTCTGCTGTATCTGTATCAATTTCATCTTCTTTTGAAATAGGATAAAGTTTTAATTTATCTGTTCTATCATGAATTTCTGCAATTGCTTCTAGTAAAGAGTAAGCATCCTCTTTAGTCATTGCATAAAACTCTTTTTTTCTAGGTTTTCCCTTAAAAGTATCTATTGCTCTTAAAGTAGGATTAAGTTTATCTATTAATGCATGAAGGCTTAAATCAGTTAATCTTTTAGGAACTTCATATGTTGCATAAATTCTAAAAGCAAATGGAATACATTCACTTCTATTGAGCTCTGCTAATCTTTTTTGAATATTATTTGCATAACCAATTTTTACATAATCAGGAAATGAAGGGTTAGTAAGAATATAAATTACTCCTTTAGTATCCATAGTTATATTACCTCACTTAAAACTTTATTAAAGAATTATTTCATACATTATTTTAGTCTATATTTCTTCCTTTGATTATAGCATAAAGTATAATAAAATTCTATATTATACCCTGTTATACTAAAAAATAGTGAAGATTTTACTCTCCACTATTTTCTATTATTCAATATAACTACTTATTACTTTCTTACCATCAAAAACATAGCCTAGCTTGATTATCTCTTTTACTCCATATCTTTCTAGCTCTACATAGTATTTATTTTCATCTATCTGTTGTAAAGCTTTTTCTACTTCTTTCTCTGGTTTCTTAGTATAAGCTCTTTTTAACTCTAAGATATACCCTGCCTTTGTCTTATCTTTTGGAAACAGTATTATATCTGCTCTACCATATCCAGCTTCCATATTTGATTTAGGAAGATAGTTAACCATCTAAAGCATAAAAAAATCCAAGTAATAACATATGATATGGATTCTCATAATATTTTGTTATATCATGTGAACTCATTGTATATAAAACTAGTTCTTCTATGGATTTATTCAACTGCTCTATATTTTTATCTCTCAAGGCATCTCTTAACTTATCTACTTTATCATAATTTCCAAAGACAATAGTTAAAAACTCATCTTTAAAGAAGTTTGTAATTTCTATATTAGGTATTCTTACCAAGTATCTTCCATCATCTAATTTACCATTTATAGTTAGATAACCAGAATATAGCATAAGCTCCCATACTTCACTTGCTGATAGATTATTTCCAAATCTTACATTCTCAGTTATTCTTATTGCTACCTCTTCTTGATTAAAAATTCTCTCAAGAGTTTTTAATCCCTCTTCTCCAGTATGTTCTAAAAGTTCTCTTATCATAAAATTAGAACTTGTATTTATCCAATATGATTTTAACTCTTTAAACTGTACAAAGTTTAATATACTCCAAGGGTTGTATATATCACTTTTCCCAAAACTATAACCATCATACCATTTTTTTACTTCTAACATTTCGTAGCCTATCTTATAATAATCAAGCATAGTTTTTACTTCATCTTCTACCAATCCAAAACTTTGACTGTATTCATCATTTAAAGTTTCCATTAAGAAAGAATAATTTATATATAAATTAGAAATTTTATCTTTGATTTTATCAAGAGCATCTTCAAACTTAGCACTACTTATTCCTTTCATACTAAGAAATATTACAGGATATTTTCCTTGCTCATCTATTAATGGAGAGTTTTCTATATATAAGCCATTGAATAGCTTTCTATTCTCATCTTTATTTTCTATATCAAAGAAATATTTAAGCGTAGACATATTAAGTGTCTTTCCAAATCTTCTAGGACGGCAAAATAACTTTACTTCTGCTCCATCATTTAATACATCTTCTATAAATTTTGTCTTATCTATATAATAATAATTTTCTTCAATTATTTTTTTAAACTCCTCTACTGCAATAGGTACTTTTTTCATGGTTATATTCCTCTCCTTTCTTTGATATATGATATTTATTATACCATACTATAAAGAAAATCCCTATTTTATTTTATAGCTGATATTTCTCCCCTCTCTAATCTTTTCTATTAGTTCTACTTCTAACATCTCTTTAAGATAGTTCACTACACTTGTACTTTTAAGTTCTAGGTGTTCTTGTATCTCTTTATTGCTTACTGTTCCTCTCTTCTCCATAAACTCTAATACTCTTCTATATTTATCACTTATAACCTTACCATTAACTGTGTACTCTGGCTTAGGTAAAATAACTTGGAATACTCCACCAATAGATTTAAATACTGGTTTTACTTTATATTCCTTATATACTGATAATATCTCTTGGATTCCCTCTCCATTCCCTTTAGTAAAAACTACTTCTTGAAATACTTTCATTAGACTAAGATTTCTTGGTACTGATATCCCTAACCTTATTCCTTCAACTGTTAAATTACCTATTAACTCACCTAAAGAGGTAAACTCTACCCTATCTTTATATATCCTTATGATAGAATCTCCATTATAACTATAATCTCTATGTAGAATCATGTTTTTAAGAGCTTCTAATAGTGCTTTTGCAGGATATTTCATTTCTGTTGATACTTTACTCATTTTTTCTTTTATAAGAGTGTATTGAGCTATTAAAGAACCAGTAACCACTTCTACCTTCTCATTCTCTATATAATCTATAAGTTTTATTCCATGAGTACATTGGTCTGATAGTAATATTCCCTCATAAGTTATCTTTCCATTACTAGATAATAAATTTAATCCTACTAATTTTTCATCTGTTAATTCTATTCCTAATCTATCAAATTCTTTCTCAAGTTGTGTAAATGAATACTCCATTTCCTCTCTTCTCCTTATTATATATTATTATTATTATATCATAATATTATAATATATGATTATATAATAAAAATATGGGAGATATATAAAACAAAAACTTGACTTTTTTTATTTTTTAATATATATTCATTAATGAATATATATTAAAATTTTTAGAACAAAATATAAATCCCATTAATTTTTTTAAAAATTTTATCATAAATATTATCATAATATAAGATAGGTAATGACATAGTGTCACTACCTACTTTATTTTTTAATCAAGTAAATATGTTGTTTTTATTTGTGCTTCTATTTTCTTCAAAGTACCATACACATCCATTAAAATAATATTATATGTATTTTCATATTGTATTAAAACTTGTCTTACTCTAGTGATAGCATTTTCACGAGTATTTTCATTAGTAATACTTATTCCTAATGCTCGTCTTACTATCTCATAATCATATATTATTTGCTGATTTTGATAAATGAAGTTTGCATAGTTAATCTTTCCATTATCTCTTGCATATATTAACTTTTGGCTTAATATATTTGCCAAATAATTATACAATTCATCTATTATCTTAAAATCTAAAATATTCTCCAAAATATAATTTTTGTAGCTAAGAAAGTAATTTCCCAATATATCATAATTAGCAAAATCATAAATCCCTATTAGATTTCTTAACCTTATTCTCTTTGATACTTCCATTCTTATTCTTTGTGGTAAGTCTTTATAGGTATTAAATATACTTTCTTTCATATCTTCATCTAATTTTTCTGATAAATTCAAAGCTTGATTATACACTTCTAATCTATTGTTATAACTCTTTCCAACACTACCGTTTGGAGCATAAATTAATGTTTCATAACCTTTATTGATAAGGTCTAAATATGCTTTAGTTCTAGCATTTTCTATCTTTCTATCATATACATGAGCAAAAATATAATAGATATTTTCATAACTTGCAAACTCTTCTGTAGTTTCCATTAGATATGTAAAAGGAATATCTACTCTATTTAAAGATATTCCTTCTATATAGTTACTCCATAAAATATCAGATAAAAAATTATTAACAAAATGATTTTGAACTTGAAAACATTCACTTCTTTTAGTGATTAAGTAAGCATTTGTTCCAGCAAAAAATCTTGGATATGATATTTTTATTATAATTTTTTTAGCACTAGAAAAACTAAGATAATTACAGTAATTATATCCAAAAGGACTCATTAATCCTTCTATTTCTCTTTTCATTGTTTCTAGTTCTTGAATAGTTAAATTAATATGATCTTTGATTTTTAATCCTATTTCTATTGTATCCATTATAATTCCTCCTAAAAAATTAAATAATTAATAAAATAAAGTATTAATTTCAGTGAGCATTGAATTCGTATAAAACCTCATAATCGGTTTTATACTCATTTTTCCTGCTCACTTTAGTAAAAAAATAAAAAAAATACCTAAAATTATGAAAATATCCATAGTTTTTTAGGTATTTAAAAAAATTAGAGTTTTTTATATAAATTATGAAAAATTTAATACCCCCAAATATATAGGGGGATAAAAATAGAAAAGTTATTTTTTAGTTATAGTAATAGTCTTTGTTTTTTCATCATAATTGACTAAAACTTTTCTATTAGCGGGTGTAATACCCATATCAGTTAACATTTTTTTAGATAGACTTATTCCATATTGCTCAGCTACTCCTTTACTAGAACTTCTATAAGTTAAGTTTTTTTCCATAATAAATAGACCTCCTTTCTTTATGATATACACGTACATTGTTATAGTTATTTAATAAAAGTATCAATATAATATACATGTATATTGTTGTACATATATAAAAAAAGAAGCTACTATTTAAAGTAACTTCTTTAAAGACTTATTGAGCTCCCCAAATTTGACTTGCCTTTTCATGACACTTTTCTATTCTAACTTGTAATTCTTGTAATTTTTTCTTTTCTTCTGATGTTAGATTTTTATTTAAAGAATAAATAGGTATATTACTTCCCATCCCTTCATTTAAACTTATGCTAATAGAATATCCTATTTCTTCATCTTTAGTTTTAATATACTCTTCTACTTCTTTTTCTATATTTTTAACAAAATTTTCTAATTCAATAAAATTAATATCTTTATCTTCATATATAGCTTCAAATGGTCCATCAGAATATGATTTTACTCTTCCACTAGGATAATATTCTACTCTTGGAGTATTCCATTTTTCTTGTTCTTCTATTTCATCAGCTATGTCATTAATATCTTTCCCATCCATATAAATGATAGTTTCAATTAAATTACCATTAGCATCATATTTTTTCCATTCTCCTTCTCTTACTCCATTTTTATATTCTCCTTTTAATTTAAGATAACTTCTATAATTTTTAAGCCCATATTCTTCATAATTCCAAATAAGATTATTATTTTGGTCTAAATAGTATTTTTTCTCTATATAGTAACTATAAGAATCAACATATTTATACTCTTGTACATATTTATATTCATTTTCAGTTAATTGAATTTCTTTTATACGATTATTATTTTTATATTCATTTATTGTCTTTAATTCTCCATCTTTATATATCTCTTCTTTTTCTAAGTTCCCTTTAGTATTATAATACTTCCAAGTCCCATCTTTATAAGCTACATCAAATTTAGGTGGATATGTTTTATATGTACTTTCTTGTTTCTTTTTTCCATTTTCATAATACTCTGTAACTTCTCCATCATATATTCTCTTTCCAGCTACAAGTAGACTAGGATATGATTTTTTCATTTTTCCATTTTTATAATATTCCTTAACATTTGCATAATGATATATATTACTTGAACTATATTTTACAAGCTCTTTAATTGCTCCATTCTCATAATACTCTTTAGAATTATCAATTAACTTACCATAGTAATATTTTTTCGTACTTTTTAAGTTACCATTTAAATACCACTCTTTACTTTCTCCATGTTTTCCAAAATCTTTCCATACTTCTTTTTTGATTACTTTATCATTTTCATATTCAGTAATAACTTTTAAACCTGTAATTATATTTGTATAAACATCCTTTAAAGTTTTAATTTTAAATAATTTTGATATATCCATTACATAGATAATCATATCTTCTTTATCTAAATGCCTTCCTTGTATTTTATAGCCACCATCTACTTCATCTAACATCCCAGTATCCAAATCAATAGTTCCTTTTACATTTCCTTCACTATCAAAAGATCTAATTATATTATCTTTTTCAAATTCTATTATTTTATTTCCATCTTTAAAAAATTTAAAAGTTGATTTTGCTTTTCCATTTACTTCTTTTCTTTCAAAATCTAATGTATTTTCTCCTAATAAATTATAAACTTTTACTTTTATTGGAAGTTCTCCCTTAAAGTACTCTGCTTCTATATATCTTTCACCTAAATAATTATATATAATCTGTTTTGTAATATTATTATTCTGGCTTTCCTCTATTTTTAAAGCAATTGTATTTCCGTTATCATCTTCATCTAAAAAAATATATTTTTGTTTCCCTTCTATATAACCATTAATAATAGGGTTATATTTTAAAAATTCTAATGCCAGTTCTTCTTGTTCCTTTGTTATTGTTACTAATTTATTATTATAATAGTATTCTAAATAATCTGTTAACTGAAAACTACCATTTTTATCTTTAAATATTTTCCATTTTATCTTTACATTTTCATAATCACTAACTAAGTAATTATCTATTATATAAGTATGTAATTGAGGTATTCTTAATGATTTTACTAACTTAATCTCTTTTTTAAATATTTCATTAAATCCATCACTTTTATTTATACCACCAGCTTTTAATATTCTAGCTAGTCCAATACTTTCTAAATTTTCTTTTGTTCCTCCTTTAAGAGCTCCTTTACCATATAGTTCGACTATTAAGGAATCAACAATTAATCTATCTTTTATAGTAATTATATTTGGATTTTTACTAGTTACTCTATTTATTAACAATAAAGCTTGTTTTTCTCCTTCTGTTAAAGTTTTTATATCTTTTTCTGTTATTTCTTTATCTCCACATCCCATTAAAATTATCATCATTATTAATATAACTAATTTTTTCATATACTCTCCTATCATTTTATAAAAAGAGATTGGTTTTTACCAATCCCTATTCATACATTTTTTCTAATAATTCTCTATATACATATACGTCATAAGGAACTTCATCTACTTCTATTGCATTAAAAGTAAAACTTCCATCTGATTCAACTAAATATTGCAAAATAACTTCAACTTCTAAATCTCCATATAGGATTTTTCCACTAACATTAACATATGTATTTCCATCTGTTCCTATTATTTTCTCCCATGTTGGATCCTCAAAAAATCCTTCTACAGCTTCTCCTAAAGTTTTATTTTCATATCCATATAAGGTTGCATTTTTTAGTGATTTCACTTCTTTAGACTCCATACAAGCTAAAAATAAAGTACTCAATAAAATAGCCACTATTATTTTTTTTATATTCATATGATAATCCCCCTCTTACATTTAATTATTTTCCTTTGTATCTTTAATTTTTATATTCTCATCTGTAAAAACTCTTAATCCAACTCTTCCTATTCCGTTATCTAGTAAACACTCTAAATGCCCACTATTTTTACACCCTCTATATGTTCCTAATTCATCTACAAAAATATTAAATATAGGAATAAACGCTAAAACCTTATTAAACGTTGAATTTTCTAAAAGTTTTGGTAAACGTTTTTCTATATTACGAGTTGCATTTTGAAATTGTTTATCTGTTATATCTATTGTTGCTATTCCATCCTTACATTTTTTATAATTTTCTAATAAATTAACTACTTCTTTTAATTCACTAAATATCTCTTCATCTTCACCATGTGGTTTAATTATTTTATAAGCAGAAAAGGCAATTCCTATTCCTCCAAATACCTTATATATCATTCCATCTGAGCTTTGAACTGCTAAAACTAATACTGCTATAGCAATTGAACGAGCTATAATATTTCCTAATGTTCCTAATTTTTGATTTTGATATGTTGTTGTTAATTTCTCATATAGTTCTTCTTTAGAATATTTACATAAATCATTAATTATCATTTTAAATCTCTCCTTTTATCTTATTTTTAAGAAATAACTCTTAATTGCCCTACATAATACTCTCTTTCATTTACTTCTAGTTTTAAATAACCAGTTTCTTTACACCTAAATATTCTCTCTATCCTCCCTTCTACTATTCCACTAGGAGTATCTATCTTCAATACCCTATATTCCTTATTAGCTGAATTTAAAAATATTATCTTTTCTCTGAATAGATTTATTTCTCTAAAAAACGGTACTAAAACTGCATAAGATGAAAAAATCTCTCTTATTACTTCAGACTCATTGGTATTTTTTAATTCACTTAATAACTCTGAATAGTATCTTTGATTTGCTTTACTTAAATTAAATTGTAAGTACTCTTTCTCCTCAAATATCATCTCCTCTTGGTATCTTGATCTAAACTTTAAGGAGAATTTAAAGAGAATCTCATTACATAACTTTTCCTTTGTCATTCCAAAAAATCCACAGTCTTTTTCTATGACATCAATTATTAATCTAGGTACTAAAACTCTCATTTTTTTCTTCAATTTCTTTCTCCTCAAACTTCTAATATACTATTTCTATTATATAATCTAATCCAAACCTTTTAAATACATACGTTTTTCTATTTTATCTTTCTTTTTATAGAAAGCTTTTTCTTGTTTTAAGTTCCTATTTTTATAAAAAAATATTTATTTTATATAGGTTCTAATGAGTTATTTGTATCTAAATTAGTCCTTCTTCTCTAAAACTAAAATACTCATCATCCCCTATTATCACATGGTCTAGTACCATTACATTTATCTTTTCTAATAGTTCTTGAAGTGCTTCTGTCAGTTGTATATCTTGTTTGCTTGGTCTAAGATTTCCACTTGGATGATTATGTGCTAATATTACTCCTGCCGAGTTATATCTCAATACTTCCTCTAGTACTACTCTTGGATATACTGCTGATTTATCTATAGTTCCATAGAATAGTGTCTTTTCAGCTATAAGTTTATTAGCATTATTTAGAAATAGTATTTTAAATTCCTCATTATTTCTTGGAGATAAATTTATCTTTAAAAACTCAAGAAGGTTTTCTTTATTCTTTATAGTAGTTAAATCTCTTCTTTTTATTCCTTCTTTGCTGATGTAGTGTATAAGCTCTTTTAGTTCCTCTATCTCTTGTGTTCCTTCGTAACTTCTCATTTTGTAAATTACTTCTTCTTTATCTTTACATTTTAAAAACTTTAATATCTTTTTCATAAGTTTCCTCCAAATAAAGTAAAAGGACTCCTATTAAGAAGTCCTTTTCACTATCATTTTACTCTTATTTCTTATTAATAATTCCATCTATAGCTGTTACTGCTGTTCCTACTGCTACTAATATTCCTCCAACTATTCCTAACATGTTAATTCCTCCTCTTTATGCTACATATTTTCTATATACATTTAAAAACTCTGCTATATCTTCAATATTATTTACATTTAAACTTTCATACTTGATATAAAAGTTATATAAACTAGCTATACTCATATCCTTATCAACTCTTGCTCCAGTATTCTTGAAATACCTGTAAATCTCATTGTAGAATACTATTTTAAATGCTCTTTCAAATATCTCTTCCTTATTTAGTGCTAATATTGAACTTTTAAATTTTAAATATTCCTCTGTTAATCTATCCATTAGTTACCCTCCACTCTTTTTATATATGCTTTTATGAGATTTTGTGTATCTTCAAATCTTCCTACAATATAGTCATCACTTTCCATATAGAAATAATAGAGGTCTTTAAGTGATTTTATCTTTTCTAAATCTCTTACCTTTATATCTCAATACTCAAGATAATTCATAATATCAGTATAGAACTTTATCTGTCCTGCCATAGAATAAACTTCTCTGCTATCTTTTTCTAAAGTTTCCTCTTTAAATTTTGTATATTCATCTAGTAAATTTTGATAATTATTCATATCTCATCATTTCCTTTCTATGCTATTAATTCTGCACATGCTTGTGATATTTTCTTATCTTTAGCATTAGCCTTTAAATACTTAATATAGTTAATATCTCTATCATAAATCTCTTGTAGTGTAAGTCCTTTATACTTTCCAAACTCTATTACTATTTTGCTACTTCCTATTATCTTAGGTTCGTCTTTCTCTGCTTCTAATTTTTTAAATGTTAGGTTATTATCTTCAAGTTCTAACTCTGGCTCTACTGTAAATACATAGCCTTTGCCTTGTTGTCTTACTGGATACCACTTGTTCTTAGCTTTGTATAAATATCTTCCTATTCCAAATCCACTACTTGCTACTCTTTTAAAGGCATTAGATATTCCCCCTTTTATACTCTCATACTCTGTTATACTTGCTCCATCTTCTTTGGTTATCCATCTATCATTAATTTTGATAGATAGAGAACAGATAAATCCTGCTGATACTTCTCTATATGATGCAGTCCAACCATCTATTCCAAATAGCTCATCTAACCTATTTTGGATAGCCCTTGCCTGTACGTAGGCAAGAGCTAATCCCTCCATCTTATCCTTATTTACTGCTCCAACTCTAAATTCTAATTCCTCTCTAGCAAATGGCTCTCTTAACTTTTCTAATAACTTATCCATACTCTCAATCCTCCTTTTAATATTCGCTTGGAAACATAATAGTCCAATATTCTCCTACTACTTCATCTAATCCTAATACTGCCCATACTTTACAACCTTTAACTTCATAGCTCAAGTCAAACTCTCTTTTATCTTGTGGCTCTTCCTGTCTATTAATCATCTTTTTATCTTTAAACTCAAATATTTGAAATGGATCTAATCCTTGAGTTTCTTCTTCCTCTTCCTTTAACCTTATAGCTGATACTACCATTAGTAATGCTCTTACATCTAAATCATGTCTTATTAGTGGTGTCATAAATATAGTTCTCATTTTATCCTCCTTTTAAATTCTCACTCCTATGATTACTTCCTTACTTAGGTTATTTACTACCAACTTTCCATTTAAAATATCTTGGAATATATATCTTGAATCATCATTTGGAATATCTCCAATAGATAGATTAGTCTTATTCTTTTGCTTTACTTCCTCTAACATTTCTTTAATTACTGCTTTAGGAATTTTAGGGATATTTCTATTAGTTTCTGATAGTGATATACTTACTACCTTTCTAACATTGATTTTCTCCATTTCTGCTATTAACTTCTCCAATATTTTGATAACTCTCTTTGTGCTTAACATAATTATTCCTCCTCTTTTCCTTCTATTAAATCTATTAATCCTTTTTTATCCATACTTCCATATAGCAACTCTTCAAATGATGATAGAGCTACATCAAATGCTTCATCTAATCTTACATCTTTACTTTTCCATAGGGTATACTTCCCACTTATGTCCAAATTAAAATAGGAACCATATAACATGGCTCCTATCTCTGCTTCTACTTCCTCTTGATTTTGACTTTTAGAATTTTCGCCAAAATGATTTAGATAATGAGTGAACTCATGCATAAGAGTTCCACTCATAGCTACATATCTATCCTTTCTAAGTGTAATGGTATTGCCATCAGTACAACCTCTAGCATGAAGTTCTTTAACTATATTAACTGGAAGATACTGCTCTATTATTTCCTTAGATTTTTTAAATAATTCTGTTATCTTATATTTACTATTCCCTTGCTTCATTCTAGTATCAACCTCTGGAATTACTACTGCCTTATCAGTAGGAATAGTGCTTTTAATATCAAATACGTTAGCATATTTATATCCATATACATATTGCTCTTCCTTTCCATCAACTACCTTTTTACTGATAAGTGGTACTAAGATATGAATAGCTTTAGCTCCCTTTTTAATATTATACCCAAGTTCTTTCCATCTTTTAAAACTAGCTATCACAGTGGCTGTTTTATCTTGCTTATAGATTAGGATATTATTCCTAATACTGTAGTTATAGAAGTTCTTTCTTCTAAACTCTATGAAATCTTTTAGCTCTTGTGAGTTCTCTAAGAAGTCTTTTATTTTATCATTTATATTTTCTTTTAACCCTTCAATAATTCCTATTAAGTCTTTATTTTCCATTTTATACTTTTCCTCCCTAAAGTATATATAAATCTATACTTTTTTGCCAAAACTATATATATTTTTCCTAAATAGGAATTAGGAAACTTAGAATTTATGCCACTTTCATCAATCTTTATATTTTCCTAATTCCTTAAGAATTTTCCATAGGATTCCTATTTTCCCTAAAAATCCTCAAACTTATTTCAGTAATAACGAATAATCCTCCTTAAGGATTGCTCCACTAACTACTATATTTTTCTTTAGACTATCTCCTATCATCTTTTTAGATGGTGTTACTTCCTCTTTCACTGTTAAGTATTCTTTAGGTATCTTAGATATATCTATTATCTCCACACTTGTAGTTCTCCTTAGACTGATATTACCTAAATCAGTTTCAATTTTCTTTTTATCTAACTCGAGCAATATTCCCTTGATATATCCCTTTAGTGAAGTTATCTTCTTTTCTCTACTTTTCTTAAGTTCCTCTAATCTATCTATTTCAGTTTTAGCTACTACATTCTCTAATTCTAAGTTTCTGATATATCTTACTATATTTGAACTCTTACTCTCTAACTCTTCTCTTAAGTATTCCATCACATCATCATAGCTCTCTTTGTCCATCTCATCTTGGTTACTTTCTAAAAATATATCCAGAGTATCAATCATAGCATTCTTAATTTCATAAGCTCTCATATTATCACATCCTTTTTATATAAATAAAAAAGATTCCCATAGGAATCTTCTTACACTTTATAATATATAATTATTCTAAGATATTATTTAATTCTTTTAAAAATTCTTTTAAAATTAAATTAGAAAGCTGTGGTACTGGGATATTTAGGATAAATTTTAAAAATCTTATTAAAATTTCTCTTATTTCAATTATTATAGCCATTGCTTCTTTATCCTTTGCAATTATTGAAAAACTTTGGATTATTATATTTTTTAATTCAGAGATAAATAAAAAATACTCTACATCTTTTTTTTCAAAATCTATTGAATTCACATAGCTTTTCAATTTAAGATTATTGAAATTATACTCATCAGTTAAATAAATTATCAAATATAAAAAGATTATAGTTTCCTTTGAAGTTGGACATTGAACACCATTGTCATATTTATTTAAATCTATAATTAATTTTTTTATAATCTCTATTCTTTCTTTAAAATCATTTGGTTGCTTTTTATTGGATTTAATCTCTTTATATTTTATTTTTTCAAGGATTTCTGTATTTAATACTAACTCCTTATTAGTATCAATATTTAATTCAAATTTATTTTCAGAAATTTTATTATACAAAGATTTTGTATTCTCTAATTCAATTGATTTTAAATTAAAAAATAAAATTGAAAAAGCAATAGATAATGAGAATTTTTCCCAATAATTCTCATCTTTTGATACATTATCATTTTTTGATTTTTTAAGCTTATTTTCAATATAATTCTTTTTTATTTTTTCAAATTTTTCTAGTTTTTGTTTGGTATTTTCTAATAACTCTCTACTAAGATTCTTTAAAATTTTGCTATTATAAATATTTTCAATAGTAAAATCTACCAATAAATATATTTCCACTGCCAATAATAAGTTTATTGTATTATTTTCTTCTGAAGGAATATTCTTACTAAATCTATGTAATAACTTTTCTATAAAAAGAGCTATAATTTGCTTATGATTGTCTCTTAAATAATCAGCTTTTGCTATTTCAGAAATAGTTTCTGTTAAACAAGAAATAATATTAATTTTATCCATTTCTATTTCATCATCTATTTCTTCAAATGATATAACCATCTGAAGAATTTTTTTTCTTATTTTTATAGAATTATACTTCCAAATTTTTGAAGCTATCATATAAAAATTTTCTTTATATTGATTTCTAAAATTCATTTCATCACAGATTATTTCAAACCACTTTTCTTTATATTTTTCAAAATCTTCTACCTTTTTCTCAATAAGAATGCCATAAATAAAATTAAAAATTTGTATTTTTTGTTTTTCATCAAAAATTTTTAAAGCTTCATTTATAGAGCTAACATCTTCTCTTAATGGAATTTTAAATTCTCTAATCTTTTTAAATTCTTCAATTAAATGTTGCATGTTTCTTCTTTCATAGCTTAAAATTGGTAGAGTACTATTTAAATTCAACATTCTATAATAATTTGTATAATCTATTGAAATTTCATCTTTTAAATTTTCATACGCTTCTTTAATTTCAGAAAAACAACTACTATTCAATATGATATCCTGATTCAACTCAAGATTAGACTTTAATCCTGAATAAATATTTTTTTGTTCCTCATTTTTAAGCTTAATAAAAAGTTCTATTATTTTCTTAAAAAACTCTGGATAATCCTCTTTATAAGGAGTTAAATCTAAACCAATTTTTTTTAGTTCATCAAAGTTATATTTTTTTTGCTTTTTTTTAGCATCTCGCTCACATTCTTTTGAAACATCTTCCCTATCTTTTTCTAAAATTTGTTCAAATGTATCATTTTTTTCATTCTTCTTTTTTTCTAAATATTTTTCCATTTTTTCCATATTTTTTTCTCCCCATGTTTATTTAAGTAAATTATGTTATTTTATATTTATAAGGACATTGGCAATTTAATAGAGAGAAATTTTTTAAGCTTAACGAAAGGAGGTAAAAGCTTATCTCTCTTCTATATAGAATTTTAACATAAGTTATTAGAGAAAGCTACTATATATGGAGGCATAATTATGAAAAAACTACAAAATAAATCACTAGAAGAAAAGATGGAGAGATATGTAAAGTTCTTTGATGAGATTTCCCTGTTGATACCCTTAAATCGGAAGCTATATAAAAAAATAGAGTTAGAAAAGCTTCTATTTAATCGAGATGATTTTTATAATATTGGGAGTTTTTTAATTCAAAAAAAAGATATAAATAGTTTCTGGGATGAACAGAAGCAAATATTTAATTATGAAATTTTCAAAGAAAAAGTGCTAGATATCTATAATGAAGAAACCTTTTTAATATTTAAAGATAATTTTGAAAAAGGAAGATATGATGTTATAGAAACTCTTGAATCTGAAGAAATTTTCAAAGAAAAAGTCAAGGAGAGGTTAAAGAAAATTTATGGAGAAATAACCGAAGAAAAATTGTCTTTGATTTATTCTGAATTAAAAAAGGCTACTAAAGATAGTATGAAGTTAGAAACTCCATCTAAAATTTATTCTCTTTTGAAAGACGAAGGTAAGGACATAACCCATAAGGCACTTGTAGAATTATGTCAAATAAGAAGTGACTTAAATGTTAATAAAAATACTTTCACTATGGAAAGTATTAAAAAGGAGATGGAGAAATAATGGAAAATTTACTTAATCTAGGTACAAAGCAAATGCAAGAACTGCTCAACAAACCAGAAATTAAAGAGATGATTAAAAAAATTGTTAATGAAGAAAATACATGCTCTTTGCAAGAGCAATATATAGAGCAAGAGCTTCCTCTTTCTATAAAAGAAAATATTAGTAAAGATACTTTGGAACAACTCAAAGATGATGACACTTTTATCCAAACTCCGTGTACAGTAAACTTAAAAAAAGTAAGAGAAGAAAAGGAACTCCTCTATGAATTAAGAATAGAAAATAAGACATACACAATACAGTTAATGCTGACTCCCACTTATGAAAAAAAATTTAGAAAAACTTTTGAAGATTCAAGCGATATTTGGTGTACTGGAGTTTTAAGTTTTTCTGATAGATTACAACAATATATTTTATCAAATATAGAAGTCTATACTATAAAAGAACCTTTCAAAGTTTATTATCAAAAACTAGAGAGCCAATCTTTAAATGAAAGAATTAATAATTTTATTAGCTTATTAGGGTTAAACCCTTCCAAACTATTACTTTTTGAAAAAAAGGTTATGATTTCAAGAATAATACCTCTTATTGCAAAAAAACATCTATATTTAGAGCTTTCTAAAAAAGAGATTGGGAAGTCCTATACTTATGAACAGTTAGATTTTAAATTAAATACTTTGAATGTAACTAGAGCTACTACCTTTGTAGATGGACGTGATGGAAAGTTAGGAGATTTTTTTTCAGAAAAAGTTGCTTTTATAGTAGATGAGGTAAATAAAATAACTGATTCTGAGTTTTTTACTTCTATACAGACTTATATGAATAACACTTCAGATGTGGGGAAAATTCAATCTACTAAAAGTAATCAGAGTTCTAACAATTCAATAATTTTACTCGGTAATATAAAAGAAAATATAAATTATAGTTTAATCTATCCAAATGGAATTGATATTTTAGATAATATGTCTATTCCTTTTAATAATAAATCAGCTTTTTTATCAAGGGTATCAGTATTACTTCCTTCATGGGGATGCAGGACTTTTTCTCAAGAAATGGTAGATTCAAATAATAATGAGCTATACAATAGACTCTTGTTAAAAAAAATTATTCCATTACTTCGAGAAAAAACAGTTGATATTAACCTGCTTTTACAAAGAGTCAACTATTCATTAGAAACTATAGCTACTTCAACTAGGGCACAGAAAAATATTTCTAAAAACTTTGAAGCACTGATAAAATTACTTTATCCCTCTATACTTGAAAATAATTATATTATCAGTAATGAAGAGATTTTATTTTTAATCGAATGGAGTATTGAGTTACTAAAAGAGGTTAATTTTTATATAAAAAAATATGAAAATAATCATAGTGATGGTCTTATGATTCTAAACTCACAAATGAGAATAGTAGGGACAGAGTACTATAAAAACAATAATGCATGTACATATGTAACTCCTCATAGAATATTTATCTTAGATAAGGCTAATAACTTTATTACTAAAATCCCTCTAGATTTTATAGGATTACAAATGAATAAGAGTGAAGTAAAGTTGATGGCTGCATCTAATGTTGGATTTAGTTTTGATAATATAAAGTTAACTCATGTTCATAATACTTTTTTTAGTAGAGCAATATACTATTTTAATTATAATTTTTTAACTGGAGAGCTTGAAAATGTTAATTATGGAGCTGATAATAATATACTTGCACAAAACTCATTTTTTTTAGCAAAAGATTTGTAAATACATATATATTATAAAATAATATATAACAAGGAAAGGTGAAATTATGGAAAATAATGAAAAAAATAATAATGAAAAAGTTAAAAAAATTTTAAAAAAGAAAGTGTACATAGATATAAAAGAAGAGGAAATAGATAGCAACACTTTGATATCTAGATTAGCCAAAGATTTATTTGGAGTGTAATTATTTAGAGTGAGAGAGGGAAACTTTCCTCTCTCAAATTTTAAAATAATAAAATTGTAAAAATTATGGAGGTAGAAAAGATGAAAAAAGCGGTAGCATATTGTAGATTTAGTTCAGATAACCAAAGAACAGAGAGCATAGATGCTCAAGTGAGAGCAATAGAGGAATATTGTAAAAAAGAAGGGTACATCCTAATTAAAATATATAAAGATGAGGCTATATCAGGAACTTCAATTGACGATAGAGAAGAGTTTTTAGAAATGATAGAGGATTCTAAGAATAAGGAATTTAACTATGTAATAGTACATAAGTTTGATAGATTTGCAAGAAATAGATACGACCATGCTATTAATGAAAAAAAGCTAAATGAAAATGGAGTAAAACTTATATCTGTCTTAGAGCAATTAAATGATTCTCCAGAGGCAGTTATTCTAAAATCAGTACTTACAGGAATGAATGAGTACTATTCCCTTAATCTAGCTAGAGAAGTTAGAAAAGGACAAAAAGAAAATGCTTTAAAGTGTATACATAATGGGGGAATACCACCACTTGGATATGATTTAACAGAAGACAAAACTTACACAATAAATGAGGAAGAAGCTAAAGCTGTAAGATTAATATTTAAAATGTATCTTGAAGGGAGAGGGTATGCTTATATAGCAGATGAATTAAACTCTTTAGGATTTAAAAATAAATTAGGGAAACCTTTTAAAAAGATAAGCATTAGAGATACATTATACAATGAAAAATATATTGGAAACTTCATTTTTGGAAAGAAAGATAAAAAAGGAAAGCTTACAGGTAAAGAGATAAAAATAGAAAATGGAATACCAGCTATTATATCAAAAGAAGATTTTGAGAAAGTACAAATAATGTTACAAAAGAAAGTTAGAAGTAGTTCTGGTCGTTCAACTGCATTAACTACTTACCTTTTAACTGGATTATGTGAGTGTGGAGAATGTGGAGGAAGTTATTCTGGGGGATATAGATCGGTTAATAGAAATAAAACTGTTTCATATGGTTATCAATGTAGAAATAGAAAAGATAAGGTCAATGATTGTAAAAATACACCTATTAGACGTGAGGTATTAGAGGATTTAGTAATAACTACATTAAAAGAAAATATTTTCTCTACTTCACAAATAGAAGTAATTACAGATAAAGTATATGATTATGTTCAAGATACTTTTAAACGTTCTAACAAAGAGTTAATTAAAATAGATAAGAGTTTAGAAAAGTTGAAAGCAAAAGCTGAAAAATTATTAGATTTAACATTAGATGGAACTATTTCAGATTATGAGTACAGAAATAAAAAAGGAGAGATTGATATGGAAATATTAAATTTAAAAGAAGAAAGATTTAAATATACAGATGCCCCTAAATTTATGGATAAACAAAAAATAAAAAATCATCTTATTGAATTAGGTAAGAACCTAGATTCTAAAGATGAAAATTTACTTAAAATTTTAATCCAAACTTTTGTAAAAAAAATTGTCGTTCATCGTGACTCGATAGCCTTAGAACTTAGAATTTTTCCAGGTTTGACACCTGCTAAGGTTGGTGGAGATGACGGGAATCGAACCCGTGTCCGAAACTACCAGCGCCATAGGCTTCTACAATGCTTAGTCTACTATTTTATTTCGCAACAATCACTCCCGCAGACAGGGCTAACTGAAGCTATTCTCTAAAATGTCCCTTTGAGCTTAGAGAAATCACTAAAGGTAATCTGTATATTGGTAACACCTCGGTTGGATTCTCCTACAGAAGAGAGAAACCAGAGGTGAGCTGACTAATTAAGCAGCTAAAGCGTAATTTCTGTTTCCATCTAAACGATGTGTTGACCTCTCACAGCGGTCATCCTGGCATGCTACCTATAACCTCATAACCCCGTCGAAACCTTTGCATCCCCATTATTTAATTGTACATAATAGTATAACATATTTTAAAAAAAATTTCTATCTAATTTTTGTCATTCTTTGAATATCTCTTTGTGCATCTCTTTTAGCAATACTTTCTCTTTTATCATAAGTCTTCTTACCTCTAGCTAGAGCAATAGATACTTTAACATATCCCTTTGAAAGATGTATATCTAATGGAACTATTGTATACCCCTTTTGAGTAACTTTCTCATGAAGTTTTCTAATCTCTTTTTTATGTAATAATAATTTTCTAACTCTTCTCTCCTCTGGATTGTATACACTCCCAAAACTCCAAGGAACAATAGACATTCCCATTATAAATACTTCTCCATTTATAATTCTAATAAAAGATTCTTTTATACTTACTTTTCCAGCTTTAGCTGATTTTACTTCGCTTCCAACTAACTCTATTCCTGCTTCAAATTTATCTTCTATAAAATAATCAAAATAGGCTTTTTTATTCCCTGCTAAAACCATAATTTCCTCCAATATTTTCATTACTATCTTACAATATTATACTGTATTTTATATTTTTTTTCTATCCTTTTTAAGTTTTGTTATTAAAATACAAAAAATATTTTTTATTCCCCCTTGATTATTAAAAAAAATATGGTATACTCTTACCAAGATTGGATTAGATGAAAAACAGAAAAGGTTTTTGTTTTATAAATATATTACTTCAAATAAGTCTTATTCTGCTATTATTAAGTTTTGGTTTTATCTACTTTAAAAAATTAATTGAAAGAGAGGAGTTGATAAGAGCTAAAACAGAAATTTATGAAGTTTTTACAACATATGGTATCAAAGCCCATAATAGTAGAACAAATTATGAAGTGAAATTAGACTATCTTAAAAAAAATATTACAATTTCTCAAATGTCTGTTATTGATAAAGAGATTATCCATCTACCCCAAAATTTAAAATATATTACTATTTTTGATAAACAAACCCAAGAAAAATTTAATGCTAAAATTACTTCTCATGGAAATATCACACCCTCTTTTAGTATTTATATTTTTGATTATAATGATATTGCACAATACAGGATATCTTTTTATGGATTCGACTTAATAAAGTATATGCAAATTAATGTATACAGAAATATTAATGATACAACCCCTAAATATAATACCATCTTAAATTTTCACAACAAATGGACTACTACAAATCCTAAATGGAAGGAGGAGTAAGTATGAAGCTTATCATTATTTTACTTTTCTATTTTATAACTAGCTTTTTATTTGGAGAAAATACTACACAAGAGATAGTAAAAGTAAATATTATAATTAAAGGAAATAACTATATTACATATTTTATTCTTTCTTCTCAAGAAAATCCCAATAATTTTTTTATTGTAGGTGAAAAATTATGATAAAGAATAATTCAGAAAAAATTAGAGAGATATTTAAAGAGTTAAATTCTAATACTAAGAAATCTAAAAATACTACTGAATTAAAAATTGATTCCTCCCTTGAAACTAATAATCCAATTGTTGTAAAAGGTCTCAGTGCTATTATACTATTAGGTGTTGAGAAAAGAGCTAGTGACATACATATAGAACCTCTAAAAAACAGAACTAGAATTCGTTATCGAATAGATGGATTACTTTATGAAGAGATGGGTTTTGATATTTCTCTTCATTCCTCTATTATATCTAGATTAAAAATTATTTCAAATCTTAATATCACTGAGAAAAAACTTCCTCAAGATGGAAAATTTAGAATGAAAATAGATGAAAAAACTATTGATTTCCGCGTATCTATTGTCCCACTTATTACAGGGGAAAAAGGAGTAATTAGAATTTTAGACAGTGAAAGTTATAATTTTAATTTAGAAAATATTGGACTTAGTTTAGAGGATTATAATAAAATCTCTAATCTTATCAATAAAAAGAATGGAATAATTTTAGCTTGTGGTCCCACTGGTTCAGGTAAAAGTAGTCTTATCTATTCCATTCTAAAAAAATTAAATAATGGAGTAGTAAATATTTCAACTGTTGAAGACCCAGTAGAGTATGAAATAGAAGGAATAAATCAAGTACAATACAATCAAGAGATAGGAAGAGATTTTTCTACAATTTTAAAAGCTTATCTTAGACAAGACCCCGATATCTTAATGATAGGAGAAATTCGGGATTATGAAACAGCAGAAATTGGAGTAAAATCAGCTCTCACTGGACATTTAGTACTATCTACATTACATACATATGACTCTCTCAGTGGAATTTTTAGATTACTTAACATTGGAATTGAAAGATATATGATTTCTGCTTCTGTTATTGGAATAATTGCTCAACGTTTAGTAAGGAGACTGTGTCCTCACTGTTTAACTATTGATAATAACTCTCTTGGAAAATTATCTCTTTTACAAATAGATTTAAACTCTTTTAAAGGAAAAACTTTTTATACTAATACTGGTTGTGAATATTGTAATTATACTGGTTATAAAGGGAGAATAGCTATATTTGAATTACTTATAATAGATGAAGATATAAAAGCTTATATCGAAAAAGGAGTATCTATTCAAGAGTTACAAAATCTAATAAAAAGTAAAAATGTAAAAACTCTAATTGAAGATGGAATTGAAAAAGCTCTAAATAAAATAACCTCATTAGATGAGATTATACGGCAGTGTTAATTATGAAAACTTACTTTTTTAAAGCATATAATATAGATAGAAAAAAAGTTTCATCTACTTTAGAATTTAATTCTGCAAAAGAGTTTCATAGATATCTCAATAAAAATAGATTGACTCTTATATCTTATAAGATAATTACACCTAAATATAAAATTACTCAAGAAAATATCCTAATATTTACACAAAATTTAAAAACTCTTTTAGATAGTGGGCTTACAATATCCTTGGTTTTAGATATCCTTAGTACTCAAGAAAAAGATATACAGTTTTCTAAAGTTATAAAAAATATACGAGATAAAATATTAAATGGAAATAGTATCTATTCTGCTTTTTATGACTATAATACTATATTTGGGGATACATATTTAAATTTACTTTTAGCAGGAGAAGAGTCTGGAGAGCTTGTGGAAAATCTTGATAAAATTTGTGAAATTATATCTCTTAAAGAAAAAATTAAAAAAAATATTAAGGAAGCTCTTTTTTATCCTGCTATAGTTTTTGTATTTACTATTTTTTTACTTATATTTATGCTTACATTTGTGTTTCCTAATTTTATTTCCTTATTTCAAGATACAAATACAACTTTACCTTTACTTACAAAAATTATTATATTTTTAAGTCAAAACATATTCTATATTCTACTTATCCTTAGCATACTTATCTTATTTTTTATAAAAATATTAAAAAAATTACCTTTGGAAAAATATCAAAGTTTTATATTCACTCTACCTTTTTATGGAAAAATAGTAAAGAAAAATTTAATTATATCTCTTTGTCAAAATTTTTCTATAATGAATAAAGCTGGAATAAATATTATTGATATTTTAGAAACTTTAAAAAAAGCAACTCCATATATTTTTTTACAAAAAGAGTTACAAAAAATTCAGCTTAAAATAAAAATAGGAAATACTATTGAAGAAGCTTTCTTGTCTACTAATCTTTTTTCTTCTACTGAAATAAAAACTATCTCTATTGGAGAAAAGACAGGAAGATTAAGTGAAGCTTTTTCCTCTATATCTTTTATTCTACAAAAAGATTTAGAATCTTATCTCTTTAAACTTACAACACTTTTACAGCCATTTTTACTTCTAATCTTAGGAATAATTATAGGTATCATAGTTTTAGCTATCTATCTACCTATATTTAACATTACAGATCTCATAATTTAAGGAGGATATTTTATGAAAAACAAAGGTTTTAGTTTAATTGAGGTTACAGTTGCTATTGCTCTTATTGGAATTATGGCAGGTATTGGTGTTCCAAAACTTCGTAGACAGATGGCTTTAGGAAGAGATACTAAAGCTATTGCTACTTTAGGAACTTTACGAACAGCAAGTGAATTATATTTTATTGAAAATAATGAACCTCTTTCTGAAGCTCCAACTTCTGAAGAGAGTGAAAATATTACTACTGCTCTTAAAAAATTAGAACCTTATTTAGATGAAAAAACTTTTAAAGAGATAGAAGATGGAGAGTTGGAAATAGGTGGCAGTAGAGCTAAAAAAGTTGATATTGATGAAGCAGATGAAAATATTACTTATGGTGGTACTATCTCTCTTACTTTTAAAAATCCAGATATAAATAAATCTACTGGTAGTGATGGTGTATATATTTGGTTTAAACCTAGTGAAGGAAAAGAGTATAATACAAAGGGAAACAAATGGATAGAATATTAATTATAATTATACTTTCTATTATTATGTGGATAGATATAAAAAAACTGTATATTCCTAATTTTTTAAATCTTCTACTACTTATCATTGCTATATATTTAAAAAAATTCGATTATGAAATTATAGAAAATAGTATTATTGGTATGGGTATCTATACTCTTCCACTACTTTTTCTCTATGGTTATCTCTCAGACATATTAAATAAAGAGGTTTTTGGATTTGGAGATATAAAATTATTAATGACATTAGGATATATCTTAGGTTATAGTAACTTTTTTGATATATACCTATTCTATCTTATATCATTTATTTCTGCTTCTTTTATGGGAATTATACTATTAATAAGAAAAACAAAAAGAAAAGAGATTCCATTTTCTCCATTTTTGATAATTGGATTTCTTTTTTTATGGTTGAGGTAATTATGAAAAATAAAGCTCTTACTCTTATAGAATTGATTATATCTCTAGCTCTTTTTTTCATAACTCTTTTTCCTCTAGTTAAATATATTCAATTTTCATTTTCTAGTAATAGAAGATACCTAGCTTTAGAAAAAAGTTATTACAATTTTAAAGCTATTGAAAAGCAATTAATAGCTCAAGATTGTGAAATTTTAAAAACTCATTTAGGAAAAAGAGAGTATAATTTTGAAAATTTTGGAAAAGATAGCTTTACAGAAAAATTTTTTATACCATATCCAATTAATAAAAACTCTAATTTAAAATTAGAAATCTCTAAAACATATTATCAATTCGAAGATAAAAAATATGATTATTTAGAGGTTTATTTTATGTATATAGACAGTAATAAAAGTTTTGAAAGTAGAAATTTAGTTAGTAATTGGTGATTATATGAGAAAAAATTCTGGATTTTCTCTTTTAGAATTAATAGTAACTTTAGGACTTTTTTGTATCTTTTCTCTACTTATTTTTCCACTATTAAAAGTTTCTAATACTCTTAATAATTCTATTACTAAGCAAAGCCTTTTTGAAAAAGACTCAGCTAAGATTATATCATTAATAGAAAAAAGTATAAAAGATAGCAATATAATCAAGGGGAATTATATTGGAAAAGAGTATGTAGAAAATGGAGCTATAGTTTTGCAATATGATAAGGAAATCTATCTTGGACTAACTGAAAATTTTTTTAAAAATAAAACCTCAAAAGGAAATACACTTTTTTTAGAATATCCTGTAAGTGATGGAAAAAATATTTTTTATTCCTTTATTATTTTTAGATTTTACTATGGAGAATTACAAGTGATTGAGTGTAAAAAAATCAATAATGAAGTCTATGTTGAAAATAAAAATACTATTCTTGAAAATATATATGGATATTTTGAAAAAATAGAAAACGGAATTATTATAGAGATGGAAATTTTAGATAGTGATTTTTTAAAAGCTAGGAGTTTAAAAGGGTATGCAAACTTTAAAAAAGAGATTGAAAAATAGAGCTTTCATATTAATTGGTACTCTTATTCTTATTGTCTTTATATTGGGAAATTTTTTATTGGGATATAGAATTATTTATAGAAAAGGTGAAAGATTAAATTCCTATTTTTCTACTATTTCCATAGATTCACAAGTACATAATTTACAAACTCTTGCTTATGACGAATTAAAAAGAATAGATAAAGAGATCTCTTCTGGTAATTATCAAAGTGGTGCTGAATATATTGGATTTGAAGAAAATTTTAATAGAGTTTGGTTTGGAAATAGTAAAAACAGCTATAGCTTTAATAGATATCTACTTTATAGAATAAAATTTAATGGAAAAACTTGTTATAAATATGGTGATGGAGACAATAAAAATTTTAAAGAGATTATTTTAGTTAATCTTTATTCTTATCCATATACTAATAATATAGTTACTATTGAAATGAAAAAAACTCTTACAAATCCTAAAGCTAATAATCAAGTTTCATTATTAGCTAAAGTAGACATAGAATATGAAAAAGGAAATAAAAATCCTCTTACCCCCAATAGTGAAAAATTAAAGGAGTTTGTGGTCAATTTTGAAAATAGTGTGGTTAAATAAATTTTTAAAAAAAGAAAAACTTAACTTCTTCACTCTTGAAGAGATTGAAAATTATAAAAACGGTATCCTGTTACTTGAGAGTAATTTTTTTCATCTTATTCCTCTTACTCTATCTAAAGATATTGATGAAAGAGAAAGAGAGTTTGAAATAACAGAGAAACTTGAAAATATCTTTGATGAATATGATAGTTTTTATTTTTTAGATAAGGAGATAATTTTAGAAGAAGATGAAGAGAAGGAAAAAACTCTCCTCATTCTAATTGAAAAAGATAAAATATATACTTTACTAGACAACCTTAAAGATAAGAAAACAGATCTTTTAGGTATATATCCTCTTTTTTTAATAGAACTTTTTAATAAAGATAATCTTGAAAAAACTTATGTAGAAGTAGAAAATGACAAGTATAGACTCTACTATTTTTTAGAAAATAAATTAATTAATTTTCTAGAAGTAGATTTTGAAAAAGAAGAAATAGTTAATAACTCTACTTACTTAGAAGAAAATTTAAAAGGAGAGAGCTTTGTCTATCCTAACCAAAATGATATCATTGAGTATCTTTCCTTTTTAAAAATTAGAGAGTGGAAAAATTATCCTTTAGAGTTTAGAAAAGATTTCAATTTTCTTCCAACAGATTATATTAAAGAAAGAAATTATAAGAAAAACATAAAAATTTCCATTTTTTTTATCTCTCTCACTATAATAATTTCAACTATTATATTTTTTTCTATATATTTTTTAATTGAAAAAGAACAAGAAAGATTAAATATTTTAGAAAATAGTTACTCCACTTATCATGAAAAAAATTTACAAATAAGAGAGGAAATTTTAAAAATAGAAGAGGAGATAAAAAAATTAAAAGAAAAAAATAGAATAAAAGATTTTAATAAGATGAAACTTTCACAACTGATAAAAACTATATACAATAATGAAAATTTAGAGATTACATCTATTGAATATGGAGATGGAATGTTTACTCTTCAAGGAATAACAGATTTTGAAGAAGATATTTATAAATTTCAAAATAGGTTATTAAATTATAGATTTTTTAAAAATTTTAATCATGATTTTATAAAACTAAATAATAACAGATATGAATTTCATATAGATATAGAGGTGGAAGATGAAATTACTGAAGAAAATTGATTGTCAAGAATATAAAAGCCAAATTCTTCTTTTAATATCTCTTATTATTTTCAGTTTTATTATATATTCTCTTGTCTTATCTCCCTTTCAAAACTATTTACAAAAAAGAGAAAGAGTAAGCTCTTTGGAAATTAAAACTAGAAAGGAAATGAAGCAAAATCAAGCTAATAATCAAAGATATAAAAAACTTTTAGAAGAATTAGAGGAAACAGAAAAATATTACTCTAATCTTGAAGAAAAAACAAAAAAGAAAAGTTTTAAAAACATAAGTAGTTTTGAAAAATTTATTAGTGAAAAATCTAACTTCTATAATCTAACCATTGAAACCATAGGAAGAGTAGAGAAAATAAGCGAAACAGATAAAATATATATCCCCTATATTATAAGCGGAGATATTTCAGATATTTTCTTATTTATAGAAGAATTAGAAAATAGTGATAAAAAAATTAGTTTTACAGATAGTATTACACAGATATCTACACTTCCACAAGGTAGACTTACTACAAAAATGTCTTCTAATGTTCTAAATATCACTAACAAAGATATAAAAGAAGAAAAATTTTTTCCTATATCTAAATTGAATAATCAAAAAATTACTAAAATAAAATATCTCAATTTTAATAATAGAATATATATAATAGTAAATTATAAAAATAATAGTAAAAATATTTTCTATGTGGGAGAGGAAATAGTATTTGATAATTCTAAGTATAGGATTATACTAGAAAATAATTATCCTTTTTTACAACAGATAAAAAATTAGGAGAGGTTTTATGAGAAAAAGAAATCTTATACTTTTAATAATTTTCTTTATTTGTTATAATAGTTATGGACAATTTAATCATCCAAATCTAAAAACTAAAATTACATATGAGCTCAACTTACAAGATATTACCTTAGGAGAGACTCTCAATATTATTAGCCAAGAAAATAATATAGCTATTATCCCCAGTGATGATATAAAAAATATCTCAGTTGATATGTATTTTCCCTCTGATATATTATTAGAAGATATTCTTAATACTTTTATTAAACTATATAACTTAAAGCTTTCTAAAAGTGGAGATATATTTATTTTATCTAAAAGAGGTGAAAATAATAATTATATTTTCTCTGGAAGAATTCAATCTGAAGGTTCTGGAAAAGGTTTAGAAGGAGTTAAGATCACCCTTGTTAATAGTTTTTCTCAACCTACACTATCTAGTTATGATGGAAATTTTATCTTAGAAGATATTGACCCTGCTGTATATATTGTACAATTTGAAAAGGAAGGATATTCTACAATAACTGATATAATTGATTTAAGTGAAAAAAATATCTTTTTAAATATCTCTATGAAAAGAGAAAACAGTTTTAACTCTAGTAAAAATATTTCAAAGCAAACTTCTAATAGAAATATAATCAATGGAGAGGAGATAGTTACAGAAAATATCTATCTATATAATAACAGTTGTGAAGATATAAAAAAATTACTTTCTGAAACTTTTGGAAACTCTTTAAAAATCTCTTCACTCCCTAAGAAAAATATACTTGTCCTTTCTGGAAAAGAGAATATTATCAATAGCTCTAAATCTCTCATACAGGAATTAGATAAAGATGTAGAGCAGATTAGAATAGATGCTCAAATTTTAGATGTTACTGACAATCTCTTTGAAACTTTAGGTTTTAATTGGATATATGATAACAGTGGCAACACAGAAGGAAACAATAGTTGGAGTATGTCATTACTTGGAAATAGTAGTATTTCTGGAATCGGAAGTATCTACTCTTCATCTATTGCAATCTCTAAACAATTTAATAGTGGAAATGATATTCTCAATCTTGGAATCAATCTTTTGGAATCTACTCAAGATTTAGTAGTAAGTTCTAGACCATCTATACTTGTTTTAGATGGGGAAGAGGGAAGCTTTAAAGTTGCTGAAGAGGTAATAGTAGGTGAACAAAGAGAAGAAGACGAAGATACTAATAAAGTTATTACAACTCCAATATTTAGAGAGGCTGGAATAATTTTAAGAGCAACTCCTACCATTAGAAAAGATGGTTGGGTAATTTTAAAAGTTTTAATAGAGATTAGTAATTTCAAATTAAAAGTCAATAAAGATGAATCAGAGGAAAGTGGTACATATAACTCTGAAGGTGGTTCAAAAGTTGGAAGAAGTATTGAAACTACTATTAAGATTAAAGATGGAGAAACTATATTTATAGGTGGATTAAAAAAAGCTACTGTACATAATTTAGATAGTAAAATTCCTTATTTTGGAACTCTACCTATGATTAATTTTTTCTTTAAAAATCAGAATATTAGCCATGAAATTAGTGATATCTATGTAAAGATGAAAGTCAATATTGTAAATAATGAAAATGATTCCTTTGAAAGAGATGAAATACATCAAAGGGCAAAGGAAATAATAAATAGAAAAATTTATTAAGAAAAGAGGAATAGTATGAAAAACAGATTAGATTTACCAAAAATATTAGAAAGTTTTAAAAATATAAAGATAGGAGTGGTTGGAGACTTAATGTTAGATGACTATATTATTGGTGTAGTTGATAGAATATCTCCAGAGGCTCCTGTTCCTGTTGTAAATGTAAAAGAGGAAAGATTTGTATTAGGAGGAGCTGCTAACGTTGTCAATAACCTTTCTGTTCTTGGGGCCCAAACTATATGTTTTGGTGTAATTGGTGCTGATGACAATGGAGATAGATTACTTAGAACTTTCAATGAAAAAGGAATAGATAGTACAGGAATTATTAGAACTAAAGATATACCTACTATTGTAAAAAGAAGAATATTAGCTGGAAACCAACAATTACTTAGAATAGATTGGGAAAAAGCTGAGCCTATTTCTAAAGAATTAGAAGATTTACTATTAGAAAATTTCAATTCTAAAATTGATTCACTAGATGCAATTATCCTTTCTGACTATGATAAGGGAGTACTTACTCCAAGAGTAGCTAAGGAGATTGTAAAAATTTGTAGAGAAAAAAATAAAATAGTTACTGTTGACCCTAAACCTAAAAATGCAATGAACTATATTGGAGCTACATCTATGACACCAAATAGAAAAGAGGCTATGGAGTGTTTAGGTAAAAGTAAAGTTACAGACTTTGAATCTTTAGGAAAAGAGTTAAAAGAAAAATTACAACTAGATAACCTTCTACTTACTAGAAGCGAAGAGGGAATGAGTTTATTCCTAGATAAGGTTATAAATATTCCTACCTTTGCTAAAGAGGTATATGATGTAACAGGGGCTGGAGATACAGTAATATCTGTATTTACTCTTGCTAGTGCTGCTGGGGTAGATTGGCACGAATCTGCTAAGATAGCTAATACAGCTGCTGGAGTAGTAGTAGGTAAGATGGGAACATCAACTGTAACTAAAGAGGAAATCTTAGAGTTCTATAACCAAATTTATGAGAGATGGGAGTGTCATAATGCTTAGAATAGGAAATGGATATGATGTACATAAGCTTGTAGAAGGAAGAAAATTAATATTAGGAGGTGTGGAGATACCTCATACTAAAGGTGTTCTCGGACACTCTGATGGAGATGTTTTAATCCATGCCATTATGGATGCTATGCTTGGAGCTTTAGCTCTAGGAGATATCGGACAACATTTTCCTGATACTGATATGAAATACGAAAATATAGATAGTACAATTCTGTTAACTAGGGTAAAAAAATTGATAGCTGAAAGAGGATATAGGGTTATTAATTTGGATTCAATAATAGTTTTACAAAAGCCAAAAGTAAAACCATATATTGAAGCAATGAGAAAAAGAGTAGCTGAAGTATTAGAAATAGATATAGATCAGGTAAATGTAAAAGCTACTACTGAAGAAAAACTTGGATTTACTGGAGATGAATCTGGAGTAAAATCTTACTGTGTTGTTTTATTAGAAAAATAATTTAAAATTTTCACTTTGACATACTGAGGTCATAAATCAAAGTTATACTTAAACTATAAAAGAAACAGATAATTTTTAGGAGGTATAACTTATGAAAAAGATTATTTTATTTGTAGGAATTGCAACATTATTAGTAGGAACTTCTGCTTTTGCTAGAAGTATGGGAAATATGGGTAGAGGAACTGGCACTTATTATCAAAATTGTTCAGTTGCTTATGGTAGAAATTATAATAATTCAAACAAAAACTTCACTTATGGTAAAAATAATTTGATACAAGATAAAAAACTAGAAGAAAATAGAGTATTTATTGCAGAAAGAAAAGTAGAAATTAGAAAGGAAATGTTAAAAGATACTCCTGACTGGAATAAAATAGACAGATTAAATCAAGAGATTGCTGTAAAAAGAACAGAAAATCAAAAATACAATTTAGAAAATGGAAATTATAATTGTAGATTTCTTTAAAAATTTAAGTAATTTAATCTATAACTACTCATGTCTAATGAATAATTTAAGACTTTCTTCAAAAAATTTGAAGAGGGTCTTTTTTTGTTACTAAAAATATGATATACTATTTAAGTACTTTTTTACTTAGGAGGTGAACCATTATGAAAAATTTGACTTTTGAAGAACTTTTAGATAAACTTGAAAAAGCTCTTGCTAGAATTGAAGCGCTAGAAAAAGAAAATAAATTACTTAGAGAGGAAAATGCTATGCTTAGAGCTAGACTTAATATGAATAGTTCTAATAGTAGTCTTCCTTCTTCTTCTGATAGATTTATTAAAAAAAAGATAGATCTCTTAGAAAGAAAAGTAATAAAGCTTCCGGAGGCAAGTTGGACATAAAGGTTTTACTCTTGATAAAATTAAAAAACCTGATTTTGTTGTTGATTTAGAGATTGATACTTGCCCTCATTGCAAAACAGACTTAGAAAATATAAAAATTGAAAATACAAAAGTTAGACAAGTTTTTGATATCCCAGAAATTAAAATTCTTGTTACTGAATATCGTTCTCAAGTTAAAATTTGTCCTCATTGTAGAGAAAAAGCGATTGCAAAATCTCCAAGTAATGTAACTAGTTCTACTCAATATGGCGCTAATATTAAAACTTTAATCACAAACTTAAATATTTATCATGCACTTCCATATAATAAAATTCAAGAATTACTTAAAGATATTTTTAATTTAGATTTAAGCCAAGGAACTATTGCTAATACTTTAAAAAAAGCTTATGTCTCTCTTGAAAAAGTAGAAAATTTTTTTAAAGAAGAGTTGAAAAAAGCTAGTATTCTTCATGCAGATGAAACAGGAACAAAGGTAAATGGAAAAAATTATTGGATTCATTCTTGCTCAAATGAAAAATATTCAGTTTTAACTTCTCATCCTAACAGAGGAAAAAAAGTAATAGAAGAAGCTGGTATTTTGCCTAAGTTTAATGGAATTTTATCGCATGATTGTTGGTACGCATATGATTGTTATCCTCAAATTGTGCATTCATTATGCTAGGCACATTTTTTAAGAGAACTTCAGAGTATAGAAGAGAATACGAACTTAGAATTTCCAGCTAAAATAAGAGAGTTCATTCTAAATCTAAAAGAAAAAGTTGAAAAGAAAGAAGAATTTTCTAGTGAAGAAGAGATAAATATTTGGTTGAAATATATGGCATTAATTGAGGATGGAAAATAAGAAGAAAGACCCTATTATCAAACTGATGTATTAGAACCTAAAAAGAGAAAAAGTAAGGCTTTTAATTTATTAAAAAGGTTGAGTAGATATGAGGATGTTTTAAGATTCTTTATAGAAAGAAAAATTAGTCTTTTTACTAATAATGCAGCAGAGCGAGAAGTAAGAAATATAAAAGTAAAATCCAAGGTACATTTAGGAGTGAATTGGGAAGTCAAATTTTAGAATAAGGGGATATATTTCAACAATGAAGAAAAATGAAAAGAATCAATGTCCTGTGCTAAAAAGTATATTTGATTTATATGAGATTATGTTCCCAAGAGCCAAACAGCAAGGAAGCCTTCAACAAAAATGTTGAAAACTCCCTTTTTCTTTTTCTATCAATAACATAATTTTTATACAAATTAAATGTAGATTTTAAAACTGCATATTATTTTTTCTACTATTTAAATGGAAAACAAGGACTTTATAGACTCTATTAGAATAAAGATAAATACAATATTTTTTTTACCTTAATACTAGTTTTAGGAATATTAGCTTTCCTTTTATAGTAAAGATAACTTTTTATCTCTTAAAATTCTTCTTTAAAATTGTTAAAAAAATTTTAATTTTTTAATTAAAGCTAACCAATTACTAAAATTTTTTTACAAATAAAAAAGCTTGTAGAATTTAGCTTTAGGAAATTAAAAGTCTTTTTTATTCTCTACAAGCTTTTTTTATTTTTATTTATTCATACTTTTTAGCTCTATTTATATTTTCTTTAACTATAAATCCAATTGTTATTACTAGTAAAATTACAAAGAATAGTGATATTGGCCTCTCAATAAATATTTTTGGATCCCCTTGAGAAATAATCAATGCCCTTCTAAAATTTGATTCTGTAAGAGAACCTAAAACTAATCCTAACAAAATAGGAATTGTTGAAAATTTTAATTTCAATAACATATAAGCTATTATTCCAAAAGCAATTGAAATATATAAGTCAAACATTGAATTTTTTATAGAATATGAACCAGCAAAGCAAAATACTACTATCAATGGTATTAATACTTCGCTTGGAATTTTTGTTACTTTGGCAAAAAAAACAGTTAAATATTTTCCCTGTACCCACATAAAAATATTTATAAAAACTAACCCTATCATTATAGCATAAAGAGTTACCCCATGCTCTTGGAAAAGATTCGGTCCTGGCGTTAACCCATTAGCCATCAGGGTTCCTAACAATATTGCTACTGCTGCATCTCCAGGGATTCCCAGTGTTAATAGTGGAATTAAAGTCGCTCCTGTTACTGCATTATTAGCTGACTCAGCTGCTGCTATTCCATCTATTGAACCTTTCCCAAATTCTTCTGGATATTTTGAACTTTTTCTAGCTCTATCATAACTTAAAAAAGAAGCCATTGATGCCCCTGTTCCAGGAATTATTCCTACTATTACACCTATTATTGAAGATTTTAAAGCGTGTGGAAACATTCTTTTATATTCCTGTTTTGTTAGAATTCCTGTATCTTTAACTTCAGATAAATTTAGTTTTTCTATTTCACTAAACTTTTTGCTTCCATTAGAGTTAGAAATGGTTTCTGAAAGAGCAAATAATCCAATTAATACAATTACTAAATCAAATCCAGCATAAAGATTATAATTACCTAAAGTAAATCTAAAAGTTCCACTTATAATATCCATTCCTATTGTTGCTAAAAATAACCCTACACTTCCTGAAATTATCCCTCTTGCCAAATTATCTCCACTAACTCCTGCTATAATTGACAATCCAAATACACAAAGTATAAATATCTCAGAAGCACCAAATTTCAAAGCTACTTTAGCTACTTGAGGAGCCAGAAATAATAAAACCAAAGCACTAAACATTCCTCCAAAAGTTGAAGCTTCTAATGCTATATTTAAAGCTTTTTTAGCTAACCCATTTTTAGCCATTGGATTTCCATCTAACATAGTAGCTGCTGCATGTGGAGTTCCAGGTGTATTAATTAATATAGCAGAAATTGAACCTCCATAGCTACCAGCGCAATAAATTCCTAGTAAAAACATGAATGAATCAATAGCTTCTAAGTTATATGTAAATGGTAAAAATAGAACTAAACATAACATTACTGTCAAACCAGGAATACAACCAAAAATTACTCCTGCTAACAAACCTAAATTCATATAGATAAAACTACTCAGTTTAAAAAATTCTAAAAATCCACTAATCATATTTTCTAACATAGTTACCTCACTCTTATTTTATGGTAATTGAACCAATAAAATATATTTAAATATATAGGTTACTGCTATACATACTATTATTACTGAAATATAGTATTTGATATTTCTACTTTTAAAGAAAATTAACATTGAACAACAATACAATACAGAGGAAAATAAAAATCCTATTTTACTTAATAAAAATGCATATGCAATTAACATAAAACAAGCTATAATTGCCCTTATCTCTTCTTTAGGATTTATTCTTACTTCTAATACTGGTTTTTTATTAACTAATTTAATGATATCTCCAAGTAAAAGTACCATACTTCCTAAAAACATTAAAATTACAATTAATCTAGGAAAAGTTTGAGAGGTAATTATTGCATTCCCTGATACTGGAATTTGATTAGGAATTAATAGCCACAATATTATGGATAAAATAAGAAATATACTTCCTCCTAAAAGATTAGCCTTTAATTTCATCTTGTATCCCCCTTAAACTTATTTTATCATCTCATAAAAACGCTTTGCCTTCTCTATAGAATCCTTTATGTGCTTATCACATTCTTCTGGAGTTAATGGATCTAATGTCATTCCTAAGTTTTCAGCTGTTTTTTTGAATTCTGGTTCTTCTAATATCTTTGCAACTGCATTATACATTTTATCTACAATTGCTGGATCTGTTCCTGCTGGCATTAGAAGAATACATCTATTTACTAAAAATGTATCATAACCATAATCCCCAATACACTCTAAATTAAAAACTTCATCTTTTAAAGGTTTATCATCAAACACAACAATTGGATTTAAACGTCCAGCTTTAACAAATTCTTTTGCTAAAGAAGCATGAGTTATACTTAAAGTTGTATCTCCTGATAAAGTAGCATTCATAGCTTCATTTGCTCCATCAAAAGAAACTCCTTCATAATTTACTCCCATTTCACTTAATAAAGCTGCCATCATTAAATATTCTGAAGAGTTTAGTCCAGCTACAGAAAATATAATTTTATTAGTTTTTCCATATTCTTGTAAATCTTTTAAATTTTTTATTCCTAATTTTGGATTAGCAACCATCACAAAATTAGATTTATAAATATTTATTACTGGTGTATAATTCTCCCATTTAAATGGAACTGGATTAAATAATGGACCTATGGCAAAATTTCCTTCTCCACCATAAATTAATCTAGTAGTATTAGGTCTTTCTCTTAGATATTCAGTCAATGCTACTATTCCTCCAGCACCTATTTTATTCTCTGGAACTATCGGCTGACCTAGATACTCTTTTCCATATTGTGATATTGCTCTATTAGCTTGATCCGCTAATCCTCCTACTGCCCAAGGTACTGTTATTATAACCGGTTTATTTGGCCAATTATCTGCTTTACTTTTTGCAAAAATAAAATTTGAACAAATCATCATTAATACACACACTACTAAAAAAAACTTTTTCTTCATATTAGAACCCCCTTAAATTTTTATAATTAATCTCTTCTTGCTAAAAGATTTAAAAAATACATTATCATAGCTTTTCTTTCTTCTGTAACTTTTGATTTAACAAATTTTTCTAAATTTTCTTTTGTTATCTCTTTTATGTTTTCAAGTTTTAAAAATTGTAAAAATTTCTCTAATAATTCATCTTTTTCTGAAAAATTCATTAAATTTATAAAAGCTCTCATCATTTCCTTTGTGTTATCTGTCCAAATATACTTATTTTCTAATTCTTCTCCTAAATTATATTCATTTTCAAATTTTTTTCTATAATTTTTTAAATCTTCAATTGTTAAGTTCCCATCCTTTGGTAAACCAACTCTCAAATACTGTTCATCTGGAGCATCACTATCATTCATTAATTTTATCATCTCTTTTGCCATTTTTAATTCAATATCAAAATCAAGGATAGGTTGTTTCTGATAATAATCTTCTTTTATATTATAAAGAGAAGTTCCATAACGATAATGTTGATTAAAATTTTTTACCTCTATTTTCATTGTTTTACAACCTTTAGTAAAAGAAAATGGTGGTACTACTTCAAAATCCTGTAATTCTTCAATTGAAAATCTTGATTTTATATGTGTTGGCATTAATGTATATTCATATAAAGGAGAATTACTTAAATTCTCTTGTCCTCTCATATAAACATATGTTCCATCAGTACAATTTATTTGATTTCCATGCCACCCAAATAGGCAAGCTTCTCTTACTTTCTTATCATTTAGAATAGTTTCTTTCAAATTTTTCCCTTGCATATCTTTAGGTATACCTTGATTAAAATAATCTAATAATGTTACTGGCAAATCTATTGTTTGAACTAAAGATTTTCTTATTTCATTTTGTTTTTTAGTTCTTGGATCCCATATAAATAATGGTGTATTTACTAACTCATTATAAGCAGGCATCATATTTTTTGCCCACCATCCATGTTCACCTAATAAGAAACCATGATCAGTACAAACTATAAGCATAGTATCTTCCCATAGATTATAATTATCCATCATATCCAAAACTTTACCTAAACTTCTATCACATTTTGATAATAAAGCTGCATACTTATATTTTAAATTCTCTATATCTTCAGTTGATTCTATAACAGGGTGATAATCAGGCCAATCTAAATCTTTTTTCTTTATTTTTTCTGAATATAGAGCATCATATTCTTCAGGTACAACAAATGGCTCATGTGGATCAAATGATTCAATTTGTAAAAACCAATTATCTTCTTTATGGTTTTTCTCAATAAATTCTAATCCTAAATCAAAAGTTTTTGTTTGTGGATAATCTTTTTCTTCTTTAAATTCTTTTCTATTTATCCACTCTTGTCTCCAGATATCAGCAAGTTTTTCTCTTGAAGGTAAGAATAATCTTCCTGGTGCTTTAGCTTCCTCAGGTATTTCAGGAAATTTTATCTCTCCTTTCCAAGGATCTCCCTCTTGTCCTCTTACAATTTCCCAACTTGAAAATCTGTTGTGGTATGTTGCTCCACCATCTGCCCAATATAAATGATGATCAGAAATTAAATGAGTATATATACCATTATTTTTTAATATTTCTGGCATAGAATCATCAAAAGGCTCTAAAGGTCCCCAACTTCTATGTAAAAAATTATATCTTCCTGTATGTAATTCCCTTCTTGCTGGCATACAAGGTAAACTTCCTGCAAAACAACTATCAAATTGCACTGTTCTTTCACTTAATCTTTTAAAATTAGGAGCATGAATCCATTCATTTCCATATGAAGGTAAAAATCTTTTATTTAAAGAATCGAAAAGAATCATTATAGCCTTCAAATAAATCACCTCATTTTTTAATTTTTTTAATTTATATTTTTGTTTTATTTATATATTCTTTTCACGTTATAAAAACATTTTTTATTATTTTATAATATATATATAACTTTTTTGTTCTTAAAAGTCAATGTTTTTTTGATAATTATTTAATTTTTTTAAATAATTATTTTAATAACTTTAAATAAAAATTTTTTTATGTTATACTTTAATTATAATTAAATTTGAGGTGAATTTTATGAAACAACTTTCTAAATTAAAAGTTAAAAATATATCTTCAGTATTACAATCCATTAGAGATAATTCAAATATATCCAAAAAAAATCTCTCAGTTATGCTAGGACTTTCTTCACCTCTTCTCACAAATATTTGTAATGAACTTAAAGAAAAATCTCTTATTTTTGAAGGAAGTACTCTTCCTTCAAATAAAGCTGGTAGACCTGAAGTTGCTCTTAATTTCAATTATAATTTAAAAAAAATTATTGGAATAAATATATCTAGCGAATTTACAACTATTATTATTTCAAATTTATTTCCTAGTATTATTTTTGAAGAGAAGATTGAAACTAAATTTGATAATAGTCAAAAATTTTTAGAAATTTTAAAAGATATTATTTCTCTATATCTATCAAATAATAATCTTACTACTAGTGATTTTTTAGGAATTGGAATAAGTTCAAAGGGAACTACTAATATTGAAGAAGGAATAATTGGAGAAGATTTTTTTCATGAAAAAATTAAAATTAGAGAATACTTGTCTAATTATTTTAACATTCCTATTTTTATTGAAAATGATGTTAAAGTTCTTGCAATTACACAAAATTTCTTTTTTCCAAATGATGATAATTTTTTCCTTGTAAAATATAGCATTCATGGAATTGGAGGCGCTCTTTTTAAAGATGGTAAACTCTACACTAATAAAAATAATAGTGTTGGTAAAATTGGGCATGTTATAATTGATTTAAATGAAGAGTTTTGTCCTATATGTAAAAGAAAAGGGTGCTTAGAAACTTGTATTTCACTAAAAAGAATTTTTTCTGATTTAAAAAAGGAAATTGAAAAAAAAGAAGATTATATACTTGTAAAAACTTTTAAAGATAAGGATATTAATATAGAGAATCTATTTTCTGCATTTGAAAATGGTTCTATTTCCATTAATAAATTATTACGAAAAAGTGCCTCTTATTTGGCACAAGCTCTTATTAATACTTCTGCTATTAATGGAACTAACAAAGTTATTTTATATGGAGATTTTTTTCTACAAGACTCTTATCTTTTTCTACTAAAACAATATTTACAAGAATATGAGCTTTCTCCTTTTTGGAGAAATGTTAGTGTTAGTACTCTAACTTTAGAACAAGAAAAATTAGCCTCTTGTGTTTTAGTTATAAAAAAAGTTTTTTATGATAACTTTGAAACATATTACAATTTTTTATAAAATTAATAAATAACTACTTAGTTTCAAATGTGCAACTAAGTAGTTATTTATTTTTAAGTATTATTTTTTACTACCTAATGTTTTTTATACCGAAATATCTCTTGCTCCATTTTCTATATCTTTTAAGAATCCTTTTATTTTATTTTTAAAATTCTCATCTGTCATTTTTTCAAGTGCTTCTAGTATAGCCTTACTTCCTAACTCTCTTAAATTTTCATCAGCATAATCTAATAAAAACTCTTTTAATGTCATAAGGGCATTAGCCTCACACATTACATTTATTTTTCCACTCTTAGCTATCTCCATAAATCTATCTCCAGTTCTTCCTGAACGATAACAAGCTGTACAATAACTTGGGATATATCCACTATTTATTAAACTTGCTAACATCTCCATTGGAGAACGATGGTCTCCCACTTCAAATTGAGCAGTATTTTCATTTGCCTCAGAGTATCCACCTACACCTGTACAAGAACCTGTACTTACTTGAGATATTCCCAATTCAATAACTTCATCTCTAAATCCAGCTTCCTCTCTTGTAGATAAAATCATTCCTGTATATGGTACAGCAAGTCTTAATACAGCTACTAATCTCTTAAACTCTTCATCGTTTACTAGATGTGGATATTGAGCTAAAGTCACATTACTAGCCTCTCTTAATCTTGGTACTGATATTGTATGAGGTCCTACACCTGTAACTTTTTCTAACTCATTAGCATAAAGTATCATAGCTACTGTTTCATATTTATGTTCATATAATCCATATAGTACTCCTATACCAACATCATCTATTCCAGCTTCTCTAGCTCTAAACATAGCTGTTGTATGATAATAATAATCTTTTTTAGGTCCAGCTAAATGTAATTTTTCATAAGTAGGTTTGTGGAAAGACTCTTGGAAAAGAGTATAAGTTCCTATCTCAGCTTCTTTTAATTTTTTATAATTTTCAACAGTTGTGGCTGCTATATTGATGTTTATTCTTCTTATATTTCCATTCTCAAATTTTATAGAGTATATATCCTTAATACATTGTAAAATATAGTCTAAAGAACAATTGATTGGGTCCTCTCCAGCCTCTAAAACTATTCTCTTATGTCCTAATTTTTCAAGAGCTTTTACCTCATTTACTAATTCTTCTCTAGTTAATTTTTTTCTATTTAAATCTTCATTGCAATGTTGATATCCACAATAAACACAATTATTTACACAATAGTTACTTACATAAAGCGGAGCAAACATAACTATTCTTTTTCCATAAATTTTTTCTTTCACTTGTTTAGCTACTTTAAACATCTTATCTAATAGCTCTTTATCTTCTATATTTAAAAGAATAGCTGCTTCCTCTGGAGTTATTCCCTCAGCTAAACTCGCTTTTTTAATTATTTTTTCTACTTCATCTTTATTTTTAGCTTTTTCCTTAGCAGATTCTAATATATTATTAATTCTATCTTCAGCTAAAAAACTAATATCATATTTTTGCTCTCTCATATTCTCCTCCAACTAAAACTGACTTTTAAAGTAAATAATTCTTATTATATCATAAACTAGAGAAAAAAAGTCAGTTTTTTTATTTATTTCTAAAAGAAACAGCTTCCATAAGATGTTCTCTCTCTATGTTTTTACTTCCTGCTAAATCAGCTATAGTCCTAGCAACTTTTAAAATTTTATCATAACCTCTAGCTGAAATCTCCATAACTTGAATTACTTTTTTAAAGTACTCTCTATTTTCCTGTGATAACTTACAATATTTTTGAATCTGTTTTTGAGAGATAGTACCATTATATATTCCCTCTCCATATCTTTTTTTCTGAATCTTTCTAGCTTTTAAAACTCTCTCTTTAATTTCTTTTGAGCTTTCTCCAGACTTATAGGTCATAAGTTCTTCCTCTGTAAGTCTTCTCATCTCTACGTGCAAATCTATTCTATCCATAATTGGTCCTGAGATTTTCTTCATATATTTATTTATCTCTGTTTGAGTACAGTTACACTTTCCATTGTCATCTAATAAAAATCCACAAGGACACGGGTTACTAGCTCCAATAAAAATGAAGTCTGTTTTAAATTCAACCCTATATTGAGCTCTAGAAATAGAAACTACTCCATCTTCTAATGGTTGCCTCAAACTCTCTAACACACTTCTTGGAAACTCTGCTAACTCATCTAAAAAAAGTACTCCTCCTGAAGCAAGACTTACCTCTCCTGGAACTACTTTTTTCCCTCCACCTATTATAGCTACAGGTGTACTTGTATGATGTGGAGCTCTAAAAGGAGGAGTATCTATTATAGGCTTATTCTCTGAAAGTTCTCCTGCTATACTATATATTTTAGTACTTTCTATTACCTCTTTCTCATTGAGTGGTGGTAAAATTGTAGTAATTCTTTTGCAGAGCATAGTTTTTCCTGAACCGGGACTTCCTATCATAATTACATTGTGCTTTCCTGCTGCTGCTATTTCCAAGGCTCTTTTTGCCATACTCTGTCCTTTTACATCAGAAAAATCTAACTCCTCTTTCTCTTCTGATACAACAATTTTTTCCTGTACACTTTTTACTATATTTTTAGAAATAAACTCCCCTACCTCTTGAAGATTTTTGACTGGTATAATATCTACTCCTCTTATCAATATTGCCTCTTGATAATTCTCCAATGGAAGAACTACTCCTTTATATCCTTTTTCCTTTGCAAATATTACACTATTGAGAGCTCCTCTCACTCTTTTTATCTCTCCTGTAAGAGAAAGTTCTCCTAAAAATAGATAGTTATCTAAAATACTATATCTATCTTTTAAAAATCCCATAGCCATCATTATTCCCACAGCAATAGGTAAATCAAAATGAGCACCCTCTTTTTTTATTCCAGCTGGAGATAGATTTACTATTATCTTTTTAGGTTCTAATTTAAAACCACTATTTTTTAAAGCAGTTCTTATTCTATCCTTGCTCTCTGAAATAGCTGTATCCCCCAACCCTATTATAGAAAAATTAGGAAGTCCATTACTTATATCTACCTCTACATCAACTAAAAAAGACTCCACTCCAATATAACTAGAACTTAACACCCTCTTATTCATAGTCTTAACCCCCTTAGAGATTTTACCCGTTTATATAATTATACCATATTTATTCCAATAAGAGATTAGGATATATTTGAAATATATGGTAAAATATTAGTGAATTAAAAAAATGGAGGAGCCTATGAGCAAAGAAAAAATATCAAAATATTTATTGAGCAGTTGTAATAAAACTCTTAGACTAAAAATGGAAAACTATCTATTTGAAGAACAAGATATTGAGTTTTCTAAATCTGAATTAAATAAGATAAAATTCTATAACCACTTTCTTTTCTTAGAACTAGATATTTTTAATAAAAATAAGACTATGAAAAAAAGTGAAGATAGCACTATTATTAAAAGATTACTTACATTGGGATATAACTACTGTCCTGAAAAATTAATTTTAGACCTTTCAACTTGTAATTTTAATAATAGAATAACTATTTATAAAAATTTAGGAGTTTCTGATGAATTTTTAGCAAAAGATTTAGAGTATACCTTTAATAACTTTGAAGATGAAAAGATATTATTTTCAATGATTGAAGATATTAATAAAAAATTCCCTAAATTTATGGACTACTATCTTTCTTTAGAAGATACAGAAAAAAATAGATATATTGTTGGTAAAATTCTAGAGTTAAAGTGTTCTATTGATAATGAAAATATTATTTTACTTGAAAATTTTATTCTTAATTCTCTTTGTGAAATATATTCAAGTGAAAGAATTGAAAATATCTTAAACTACGATTTTAAAAATTATGAGTTAGCTAATTCAATAAAAGATATCTCTATTATAAATGATGATGAAAATTTAATATATTTCTTAAAAAATATCTATACTAATCTAAATATTGAGAGCAAAAATAAAAAAACTATTTTAGGAGTATTTGAAATCTTAACTTTTTCAGATTCACTTGATTTTTTAGAGCTAGAAAATCCAAAGGAATACTTTGATAAGGTAAATAACTCTACACTTCCTTTTATCTACAAACTTGTTTACTTATATAAAGGAAGTGAAGATTATAATATAACTTTCTATATCCAAAAATTTATTTTAGATAATTCTGAAAAATCTTTAGAAGTTTTAGACAGAATGCTTAAACAGAATATTGAACTAGGAGCCTTTATATTAGGAACTCTTATTGACAATAAAATTATCTCTGAAGAGCTAAAAGCTAAATATATTGATAGTTTTAAAAATAATATAGCTTCTCTTCTTAATATTTTAGAAGAAACAAAAGATAGAGAGTTAGGAGTAGAACTTATCAATACCTTAGGATATATGTTAACTTATTCTAATGTAGAGGAATATATTACTAAACTTTCTGACTCTTATGATAAAAATAGATGGGATATCAATGAGTTTATAAATATGATAGCTCATTTTGAAAGATTAGAAAATAATGGAAAAAATCCTTGGAAAATAGTTGCTGAAAAAACTTCAATTAGTAAAAAATTCTTAATTAGTGGTACTGCTGATTTTGTAAATATCTCTTCTGAAGAGCAATTTACTGAATTTTTAAAAGATAATAAAGAGGATTTTTATGAGTTACTAGAGAAGAAAACATTTATAGACTATACTTTCGAGGAGATTTTAAATCTTTCATATAGAAGTGATGAGAATTTTGAGGTAACTAAGCTTCTTCCATATCTTTCTATCTCAGATGAGATAATATTAGAAACTCTTTTTGAAATTCTAAAAGATAAAGAAAAAGAATGCAGTGATGAGGTAGAAAAACTTACTAAAACAAAAAATAAAAAAATTCTAGCAAATATAAAAGCTCTAAAAAAAGTTTGGGAAAGTAATAAAGGAAAAGAGATTAAAACCTACTCTCAACTTGAAGACTATATTTTATCTATTTTTGATAACTATAAAAAAGATATACTTTATCCAAAATCAGAAGCTTATTCTAAAGTTAGAGAAAAGAATAGTGAAACTTTTGTTAATGAAAAAGTAATTAAAACATATGTAGCTCTTTATATGAATAATAAAGATTTAGAAGATATTGAACTTGGAAAAACTATTAGAAATTTTGTAAATCTAGAGGATTTAAATAAATGTTTAGATACTCTTTTTGATACTTGGCTTCAAGATAATTCTCCAGTACATACTAGTTCTATTGTAAGAACATATCTTCTTACCGCTGATGACTATGGAATTGATAAAATACTTGATTTATTAGAAAAAGCTATTTTAAAATCAAAAACTCAATTAGCTAAAAGTTTATTGTCTATACTTTTCTCTATTGAAAGAAAAGAATTTAATACTGAAATAAAATTTATAAAATCTAAAATACACCACACTGATTTGGGAGAGGTTCTAAGAAGAATAAGAGAAGATGACTCAGATGTTACAAGTGAGATACTTGCTCCTAATATAGATTTTTCTATAGGATTTGATATAAATGGAGAAAAGTTCTTCAACTATGGTAATAGAAAAATTAAATTAGTTCTTAATGAAAATTTTGATATTATTATGTATAATCAAGATGATAAAGAGATAAAATCTCTTCCTAAGTACTCTAGTAAATTTGAAGATGATGAAAACAGAGTAGAATTCTATCAAAAAGAGATTAAAAGATTTAAAAAGAAAAAAGAAGTCTTACTATCTGAAATAAAAAAATATATGTTCTATCAAATGATAGGAAATAGAGTTTGGTCAATAGAAGAGTGGAATAAAGAGATAAATAGCTCTTATTTTATCAAAGGAATTTCAAAAAATATTTTATGGACAATAATTTCTGATAGTAAAGAGTATTATTGTAAATATGCTGGAGAAAAATTTATAGATATTCATAGTAATAAAATTATTAACCAAATAGAAAATATCAAAATTTTCTACCAAGGAGAAACAGATATCGAAACAACTTTATTTACTAAAAATATCACTCCATTTCTTCCACAACAGTTTAGTATAGTTAAGACTGCAATTACTAATTTAGATGATTATAAAGGATTACCTCTATCCCTAAAAAAAATAAATATAGTTATAAATAATTACTTTGCAGAGATATATTCTTCAATTCTTTATGGAGATAATTTTACTCTAATTGATAAGTTAACTCATACATACTTAGAAATTCCTTTTACTTTTTCAACTAAATCTCAAAATATTCAAGATATAAAAGTAAGTAAGATGTTTAAAGATGAGATTAGTCTTGAAGAAGTCAATCCAAGATTTTTAAATTTTATATATTTTATACTTAAAGAGATAACTACTCTTGATATGTAGAAAAAATTGTAATATAATCAAATTAAACAATACTAAAGGAGCATTCCTGTATAATAAAAAAATAGTAACAAAAAAAGATACCTCAATGTAAAATTAAAGTAGTTCAATCTTTAAAAATATCTAC